>LULY01000064.1_pt1 | contig 11704 bp, 25 predicted proteins | sample 730031 | NCBI WGS metagenome assembly LULY01 (sample SAMN03860277, study PRJNA289734) | marine metagenome | biome: seawater column; feature: ocean; material: water; isolation source: Red Sea water column Station 91 - depth 200m | place: Saudi Arabia: Red Sea | collected 2011-10-15 | depth 200 m
ACCAGAAAACAGTCTACTATGCATAGGTCAGACCCAGATGACTATATAGCATGAATTTGATGTTTTGTCAAGACCAAAAAAAACCCCCTACTATTTCTAGTAGGGGGCTATAGAAGGATTCCCTTGTCTGCCACACTTATTTCATTATGGTCTGAGAGGTGAACGGAAACGTTGCCACGAACCATTGCCATCAATCTTTCGAATCCAAATGCAACAATTATACTCTAAACAGCTTTTTTGTTTTCAGTTGGGGTCTGGGATTTTATCATATTTATTATTTAGTCTCAGCTTGTTTACTCTAGAGACCCTCCTTACCAACCCTGTTTAAAGCATAATTATATATATAGACTACTGAAAAACTATGGCAATACTTTTTTTATTTTTTTTTTACTTGCGATAGCGTGTCAATATGATATTTATATAGATGTTCTTTGGCAACGGGGGTACAGTATATGTTACAGGAATATATAAACAACTTAAATTTAAACATTGGAGAATCACACAGGGGTGATTGCCCTGTCTGTAATCATAGTAACACTTTTTCAGTAACAAATTCTGGTACACGTTTATTATATAATTGTTATCATTCTGATTGTAGCATATCTGGTTTTAATAACAACAAAATAACAAAAGAAATATTTAATAGTGTTATTAGTAACAGCAAAACTTTAGATACAATAACAGAATTTATAATACCAGAATATTTTGTATCTATAAATAAAAACAATAGAGCAAAACTGTATCTGCAAAATAACAATTGTTGGACAGCGTATTTAAAAAATATGGATAACATACTATATGATGTTAAGGATGACAGAGTTGTATTTTTAGTTAGATACAATAACAAATTAGTTGATGCTGTGGGTAGAAGACTCGGAAAATATGGAACGAAATGGCATAGGTATAACAAAAGTAAATATCCATTTACAATAGGAGATAGTACTGTGTCAATAGTGTGTGAAGATTGTGCAAGTGCCTGTGCTGTAACAGATTGGTACAGGGGTGTAGCATTAATGGGAACACATTTAACAAATGAATCCTTGCGAATACTTTCTGATAGTGTACAAGTAATAGTGGCACTAGACAAAGATGCTACAAGAAAAGCTATTGATGTTGTAATGCGTATTAAAGCAAGAGTACCAACACGATTAGTAACTTTGGACAGGGATTTAAAAGTGCTGACAAAAAATGAAATTAGGGAGATATTGAAATGAAAAAATATAAATTTACTGTATCAACAAGTGAGGCACATACACTTCATATTGAAAGTGAAAATGAAGAAAAAGCCAGAGAAAAATTTTATGATATGAATCTCTCTGATATTAGAAATGAAACAAATGAATGTTGGGAAGTTGATGGTTTTCCGATGGTAGTGGATGTAGAGGAAATAAAATGAACAAACCATTTAACATAATAAAATTGTACCGTGATTTAGATATGTGGAAACAAAAACATCATCAACAAATTCTGTACAAGCATAAAATAAAATTTAGATACAAAAAATTAAAAGAAGATTATAAAAATTTAATTGTAGAATATGCTAAATTCAGAACACAAACTAAAAGTCCTTTCCATAAGGGATAATTTATCTAGTCTTTTCAAGGACTTAGGTGATATTCTTGTAACAGAAGATAACAGCGATTTGGATGACATTATGCAACGAATTGAACAAATGAAAATAGAAATTAATGATTTAATAAATGATTATAATATTGGAGAAGAAAATGAAAATTAAAGTTGATTGGAATGGAAAAGATGACAATAATGGTTTTATTTATGGTATTGAACATCAAGATGAAAATAAAAATGTCATTGACATTGAATGGTTTAAAACAGAGGAAGAAAGGAATAAAAGTTTTGAATGAAAATAATTTTATTATTATTTGTAATAACAATTTTAAATGGCTGTGCAATTTTAGCGATAAAAGAAACAGCACGAGTAACAGATATTATTGCGACAGATGCAAAAGATAAAGCAACAAATAATAAAAAGAACGATGAAGACAAAGATGAAAAACAAAATATTATTGATTGTATAAAAATGGTGGTGTACTGTGATTGAAAAACAAATCATAGCATTGTGTCTGCGAAAAGAGTTTTGGGATAAAGCTAAAAACATTCTGTCAAAAGAAATGTTTCCAAAAGAATATTCAACAATTTTTGAAACTATTTCTTCCTCCCAACAAAAATATGACGTTGACTTAACAGTTGATGAACTATTAGCATTGCACAAAGACAGATATCCTGCAATGCCAGAATCTACTCGCAATAATATTGAAGAAGAAATAACAAGTTTAAAAAGCATTGCACCTACAAATATGGATATGGCTTTTGACTTATTATTTAACTTATGGCGAAGAGATAAAGCTAGGGAAATTGGTGATAAGGCATTGGCGATATGGACGGGACAGAATGATGACTTTGGCGTACTGCAAAGAATAATAGATACGGCAATGGAAGAAGACCCAGAGCAACACGAAACATTTACAATTATAAGAGATACACTAAAAGATTTAATCGCAAATGAAACAAAGACCTGTGATTTTAAATTTCCATTAAGACCTCTGTATGAAAAAGTAATGGGGTTGAACAGGGGTGACTTGGGAATAATATTCGCAAGACCAGAAGTTGGCAAAACATCATTTTGCTGTTACTTGGCTAGTGAATATGTAAAAGCAGGACATAAAGTTTTTTATTGGGCGAATGAAGAGAGAGCAACAAGATTAAAAATTCGCATTTTCTGTTCGCTGTTAAATATGTCTAAAGACAGTTTGTATGACAATGTTGAAAGTTGTATGACTAAATTGGATGATATGAATGTGGAAGAAAAGTTAACAGTTATAGATAGTGTAGGTACAAATATTAGTGAAGTAGAATCCTACTGTAATTTAAACAAGCCAGACATTATATTCATTGACCAATTGGATAAGATAAAAGTTAGAGGCCATTTTAACAGAAGCGATGAACGATTAAAGGAAGTGTATTACATGGCAAGGGAAATCGCAAAACGTAACAATTGTTTAGTATGGGCAGTATCTCAAGCCGGTGCTGATGCCGAAGGAAAAGAATATTTAACCTATGATATGTTGGATGGCTCTAAAACAGGCAAGGCAGGGGAAGGTGACATTATCATTGGTATTGGAAGAAGCACAGACCACGATGAGAATACGACAAGATTTTTAAACATATCAAAGAATAAAGTCAATGGCGTACACTCTGGATTGGCTTGTAAGATTAATGTTCAAACAGGTGTATTCAGTGAGGATTTTGATGAATAAAATTCAAGGTAAAACAATAAGGTCAGATGGGTATATTTTTGGTGGGTATTATTCTTCAAATGATAGAAGAAATGGAAAGGAAAAATGGTATTCACCTTTGTCATGGGATAAAAAACAGCTAAAACAAAAAGAAAGAAAAAAATATTTAAGAAATAAATTTGGCTCTATTATGAATAGATATAAAAAATTAAAAGGGTGTAATAATTGTGGATATAATGATAATCCTTATGCGTTACAATTTCATCACATAAATAAATTTAATAAAATAAATAGTGTTTCTTGTATATGGAGAACAAGTTATAATCAATGGAAAAAAATTAAAAATGAAATAAGAAAATGTATTGTATTATGTGCCAATTGTCATGCTGTAGAAACTTATAAAGAAAGAAATAAAACATGATAATGTGTTTAGACATAGAAACAACATTTAAAAAGGATGATGTGTATTCCTATAATGGCAACAATCAGTTGGTTAGTGTAGGTTATAAAACACAAACAGGAAAAGAGGATTACATATGGTTTTATCACAAGGAAAGGAGTCCAACAGAAAATGGAAAAAGTATACTACAGAATTTATTATACAGTACTACTGTGCTTATCGGTCATAACATTAAGTTTGATTTGTCTTGGCTGTATAATTGTGGTTTTACCTATAACAATAGTGTGTATGACACTATGGTTGTTGAGTATATACTCGCTAGAGGGTTACATCGTGATTTGTCACTTGATGGAAGTTGTAAAAGAAGAAAAGTTAAACAAAAAAAGAAATATTTAGTGCAGGATTTTATGAAAAGAGGCATTAGCATGGAAGATATTCCTGCAAATTTAGTGGAAGAATATGGCAGAGGTGATGTATCTTGTACCTATGAATTGGCACAGGAACAATGTAAATTATTAGAGGTGGAGTTAAATGAGTTTAATAAATACAATTAATCTGTCATTTGAAATGACAAAAGTATTGACAGATATGGAAGTTAGTGGTATAAAAATTAATGTAGATACACTCCATAAATTAAGAGACGATTATCAAATGGAAATGATAATATTAAAGAAAAAGCTAGATACAATGATTATAGAGGCAATGGGCGATACCCCCGTTAATCTGGATAGTGGTGAAGACAGGTCAGTAGTTATGTACAGTTGCAGAGTTAAAGATAAAAATCAATGGAAATCTGTGTTTAATCTGGGTACAGAAACAAGACGAGGTGGTGCAAAACGTCCTAAAAGGAGACCAAATTTTACAAGAACAGAGTTTAATAGTATGGTGGCACGTATGACAAGTGTAATTTACAAAACAAAAGTACAAAGATGCGACAATTGTTTTGGAAAAGGTACAATTAAAAAATATACTGTTAAAGGGGAACTCTATAAAATAGCACCAAAGTGTCCTAATTGCATTGGAAAAGGTGTTGTATATATATCAACAGGAGAAGTGGCAGGATTTAAATTAGTACCTACAAATATTTTAGATTGTACTGTTCATGGATTTAAAACAGATATGGGTACTGCTAGTAAACATATAACAGAATCAAATCCTACAGCAAAAGAATTTTTAGAATCTTATACAAGATATAGTGCCATACGAACTTATTTGAGAACATTTATAGAGGGAATAGAAAAAGGTCTGGATGTTAACAATTTTATTCATCCACAATTTATGCAATGCGTAACATCAACGGGTCGGCTGTCTTCAAGAAATCCTAATTTCCAAAATATGCCTAGAGGTAATACTTTTCCTGTGAGAAAAGCTATTGTTAGTAGATTTACTAATGGATTTATATTAGAGGGCGATTATAAACAGTTGGAATTTAGAGTGGCAGGGTTTTTATCAAAGGACAAGCAAGTGTACAAAGATGTTAAAAATAATGTAGATGTTCATCAATACACTGCAGATACAATGAATGTATCAAGACAAGATGCCAAAGCCCATACTTTTAAGCCATTATATGGGGGTATTTTAGGAACTCCAAAAGAAATGAGATATTATGAGGCATTTAAAAATAAGTATTGGCAAGTTAATAATTGGCATTACACATTACAGAAAGAGGCAGTTGAGACTAAAAAAATTAAATTACCATCTGGCAGGGAATATGCATTTCCAGAGGCACGATGGACACGATATGGTAATGTAACAAATTCTACAGCGATTAAGAATTATCCTGTACAGGGGTTTGCCACAGCAGATTTATTACCACTTGCTTTAGTTTTTCTATATGGTATAATGAGGAAAAGAAATATGAAAAGTGTTATTTGTAATACTGTTCATGATAGTATTACATTGGATGTATATCCTAATGAGAGAGTTGAATGCATTGATTGTTTACGTATGTCTATGTTAAGTATCAAAGATGAATGTAAACGTAGATACAATATTGATTATAATATGCCAATTGATATTGAATTAAAAATTGGTAGAAATTGGTTAGAATTAGAGGAAATATAATGGATTACAAGGATTATAAATTAAAAGGTCAAGTTCATGCACCATTTAGCCCATATCTTATGGAGTTTAAATTACCTGAACCATACATAAAAATGTTAAATGATTATGGTGACAAAATATCAGCAAATGATAAAAAATCAAAACAATTGGATTGGTCGGATAATTTAGTGGGAAATGTAAAACAGGAACATAAAATTGAAGACCACATATGGCATAGCAAACCAGATGAACATTTACCTACATTATTTAATTGGATAGGTCATTGTACTAATCTATATGTAAAAACAAAATTAAATGCAGATGGTGATAAATTAGATAAAGAAAAAGCTAAACAGGGAATTAAAAAAGTTATGTTGCATAACAGTTGGATTGTTAACTCCATTGCCGGTGATTTTAATCCACCACATATGCATTATGGAATGTTGTCTACAGCAGGTTGGTTGAAAATGCCAGAGTCTGTAGAAAAAGATGAGGAAAGAGAACACGCAGGATGGATTGAATTTCTCTATGGAACACCACAATTGTTTATAGACCCAAAATATCCCGTAAAACCTCACGTTGGACAAATATTCTTTTTTCCTTCTTGGTTATTGCATGAGGTTTATCCGTTTCGTGGTAAAGGTTTAAGAAGAACGATATCTTTTAATTTAAGTTTTGAAATGTAGTTGACATACCTTTTGTATGTTATATAATACATATACTATTTAGGAGTAATACTCTTGCAAAAGTATTATTGCTTCTGGCTGAACAACAGTACCTAAGTTGTAAGGCACACTTGAAGATGAGTATGTCCAAATGGATGAGGGGTCTGAGGGTGGTTCCAAAGTACTAGTTAACCCCATGGAAATGTGGTTAGGCGGGAAAAGGTTGTGGGTGCGTTCACACTAGACCCACGAAGCTACCTATTAAATTAATTTTGCAAAAAGGAGTTCAAATTGAACACAAATGAAATATCAAAGGTTGGTTACAATCCTCTACCAACTACAATTGATGACATTACAGAGGATAACCTAAGAAAGTTGATTGGTCAATCTGGTGATGTATCATCTGGCGGTGGATTACCTAGATTAAGCATCAATCACTCTACTGAAGATGATGATGGAAATTCTATTCCTAGAGGATTTTTCATGATAAGGAACAGTGAGGGGAGGTCTATCTTTGCACCTAAAGTTATGTATAGACCTTTTGTCCGTACCTTTATGTATTCTGTATGGGATAATGACAATAATCAATTCGGTAGTCAAACTATTCAATCACGCAGTATGAATGATTTATTTTATGATACTAGTGGTGGATTGAAATGTGGTAAACTTGCCCCCGATAAGTTAAGAACACTAGATGAGCATTCTCCCGAAGCTGTACTGCAAAAGGGCATTAAATGTGTCCAAGTACTATATGGACTAGTGACCATAGATGTGGGGCAAGATGCCACGGGTAAACCTGCATCTGTTAAAAACCAAGAATCCATTTGGTATGTAAGAGGGTCAAGTTTCATTCGTATTTCTGATTGGGTGAAAACTTTAGAGGCACAGAGAAAACTTATGCCTACGGCAATTGCTGAATTAACAACTGTTAAGGGCAAAAGAGGTGGTAACATATACTATGGTGCTAACGCTAAAACAATTAAATTTGGTAAATTCACTAAAGATGACCAAGAATTGCTTTTACGATTTTTTAGTGCAATTAACTCTTTTAATAATGGTATTATGGATGCCCATAGAACCAATAAAAAATTAAAAGATGATGCAAGCGATAATCTTTTAGAGGCAAGGTTGGTTGGTAATGGAACCAATTCTTGATTTAGTTAAGAATTATCTCACTGATGCAAGTAAGGGCGAGGCTGAAATCTCGCCTAAACTTGTTCGTGAATTTAAAAAAGCTTGTGGAATTGCTTTAAAGAAACAATTTAGTCCAGATAAAAAGAAATGGCGAATGCGTATGTCTGGCTTGGGCAAACCACTTTGTCAACAGCAACTCGATAAAAAAGAACTCCCCAAAGATTTAGAGTATAACGCTGTAATGAGGTTTCTTATTGGAGACCTTATTGAAGCAGCAGCCATATTTATTATGAAAGCTTCTGGTGTCAATGTAGAACACACACAGAAAAAGGTATCTGCAAAAATTGGAGGAAAGAATATTAAAGGAACGTTAGATACAAAGATTAATGGTAAAGTGTGGGATATTAAATCTGCAAGTCCCTATGCATTTACAAATAAATTCGGAAATTATGGTGGATACAGTAAAATAAAGGAAGATGACCCTTTTGGTTATTTAGTACAAGGGTATAGTTATTCAGAAGCAGATGATTCTCCATTTGGTGGTTGGATTGCTGTAAACAAATCAACAGGTGAATGGGCAATATGCGAAGCACCACAGGAACAGGAGGAAGAAAAGAATGAAACACTACAGAAAGCTAGTGATAATGTTAAAGCATTGGTTGAGGATAAACCATTTAAAAAGTTATTTGAACCAAAAGATGAAAAAATAAAGATTAAGGGCGAAGACATATTTACGAAAAATAAATTAATGCCAATGGCCTGTAGTTTTTGTAGTTACAAATATCATTGTTGGCCAAATGCTGAACTGCATAAAAAGGTAGCTACAAGGGCACAGAACAGACCTATGGTGTGGTATACCAAGTTAGTTCAGAAAGATTTGGAAAATTGCCTGTAATATTTCAGTTAAATATTGCAGATACCGATATTGAGTCAAATCGTGATATTTTTTACATTCAAGAGCACACAAAAGACCAAAATGCCCATAATGTGCTTTTTTTACGCACTAGAGACCCTTTTCGTGTTCTGTGGGGTGATAAGACCTATGAGACCAATAAACTCACTGTAGACGAGGATATGGGACAAATTAAAAATTTATTAGACCGAAATGCTATAGTAATTGCTGATATTCATGGCTATACAGAGGAATTACGGAAGACTTCCCCTAAAACAGCAGAATATTTGGATTTACGATTAGAAGAGCTATATGAGATATATAAACCTAAAACTGTTATTAGATGAAACTGAGTCATGGCTTTAGAAGTCGATTTGAATTTGAGTTTGCACAGTATCTGGCAAAGAATAAAATTAAATATGAATATGAAAAAGATAAGTTTAGATACATTGTACCGATTAAATCCTATACTCCCGATTTTTATTTGAAGGATTACGGATTTTATCTGGAATTGAAAGGAAATTTGGATGTTACCGATAGAGTTAAGCATTTACTTGTTAAAGAGCAGAATCCGACTTTGGATGTTAGATTTATCTTCCCAAATTCAAAGAAGAAGATATATAAGGGCAGTAAAACTACTTATGCCACTTGGTGTGATAGGCATGGTTTTTTGTATGCTGATAATAGGATACCTAATATATGGCTAAAATAATATCTAGAATATATGCTCTGTTTAGAGGCATAGTGAGTTGGAAATATTTAGGGAAAGAATGGTTAAAGAAGAAGAAATAGTACTACCCAAAAATAAGATGTATGTTATAATGTCTCCCATAGGTGAAGACCAATTTAACATAATATGTGTTGATAAAATGGAAAAACCCATTAATGAATTATATTACATGATGAGGGGTCTGTGTGAAATGTCCATAAAACATCAAGAGGATTTAATTGAAGTTGGTAAAGAGGTAATGTTACAGGAGAAATTAAAAACAACAAAACACGAATTAAAAAGTAATGTTATTCCATTCAGACCAAGGAGGAACAATGGTAAAAAACACTAAATTTGACTTGGATTTACAGTATGGGCAATTACGGGAACAGCAAGTTCATGATATGTTTCATAATAAAAAGATTGAAGTCAAGACTGAACGGGACTGGTGGAAGAAAACAGGTAACATTGCCATAGAATATGAATGCAATGGAAAACCTAGTGGCATTGATAAAACAGAATCTGATTTTTGGATTCATATTTTATCAAATGGTACAGGTAATTACTGTAAGTTAGTTTTTGATGTTCCCAGATTAAAAAGGATAGTTGAAAAGTATAAAGATACACACAGTAAAATGATAGGAGATAGAAGTGCTTCTCGTTGCGTGTTAATACCTTTAGAAGAGTTGTTTATGAAGGAAAATGTTGAATTATGATAACTAGTCTAGTTAAGGATGAAAATTAAAAAAAATTGTGGGGGAAAATGAATACAGACCAATTTCTAAATAAAGCAAGTTCTCTTGTAAAAGGACAAAGGCATAAGGATTATGGGGATAAAACTAATAATCATAAAAATATAGCAAGATTATGGTCAGCATATTTAGATGTTGACATTACAGCACATGACGTGGCAATTATGATGTGTCTGCTGAAAGTAGCACGAACAAAACTTGGTGAAATTAGTGAAGATACATACATTGACATGGCTGCGTATGGGGCGATAGCCGGTGAGATTAAATTTAAGGAGGATAAATGAAAAAAATAATAACAGAAGAACAAATTAAAAAATTGTTGACATATTTATATGGTAGACCCTATCAAGAAGTTGCAATTCTTATAGCACATTTAAGTCAACTGCCAGATTTAGAGAGTAAAGATGGCGGACAAAAAATTACCAAACAATAATGAAGCAATACTTCAATTGTTATATTTTGGCATTGATAAATCGGGCAATTTCTTTTCAGAAAAATGGACGTGTCCTCCACAAGAGTTTCGTAAACACATGGATAAGTGGAACGAGAATTACGTAGATACAATTAGGTATGAGAACGTGATTAAATATATATCAAAGATGTAAAAGGGTATTTAGGATGACAAAAACAATTACAAATATAATACAAAATGATTCTGGCGGTACTAATCCAGACACCCATGCACATGAGGATAAGGTATGGGAGTTACAGTTTGAAGATGAAGATTCTGCTGTTCTGACTAAAGGTAAAATGTTAGAGTACTTAACAAAGGGAACTGTACCTGTAAAGACAGTACATTCCTTTAAGAAATGGGATATTACAACAACATCTGGACATACTATTAGAACATGGGTTGTAGTGTATGATGACAAATCGCACGTACAATTAACAAATAAAGATTTTTATTCTTTACTGACACATGGGCATAGTACTTTAAATGGGGAAGAAGTTATTGAAGGTGAAAGAGGGGCAATATCTACTGCCATTGCACAAGCTCAAACTAAAGCAGGAAATAATCCGGTAACAGCAACAATAACAACACCAGAAGAACAGCTTGAATTAGCAGAGTTTAGAGAAGATGCAATGAGAGATAATTATTCTCCTGTGTTTGGTAAAAAAGAAGAAACAACTGTTGAAGAATAAAAAAAAGCCCCAGTTAGACTAGGGCTTTCTTATAGGTATGGAGTACCTGTTAATTTGCTAGTGGATTGTTTGCTTTTGTTTTTATTTCTTCAATATTTTATTTTTATATCATCCAACATTTTTAATAACCCATCTGTTGGTGACCATTTAATGTTATCCTTTCTATCATATACCATTTTATTTTTTACTATTCTTTGCCTGTATTTGGGAGTTCGTACTTCTCTTGCCATAGGATTTGATTTTTTTTGAGCTACTTTAATCATTTATTATTCCATTTTTCCTTGGAACGAAGTGTCCATCGTTCAAACGCTTCCTTGCTTATTTTTTTCTTTATCATCTTTGCCCCTTCTGGAAGTTCAGTATGAAGGGTTAATATTTCCCCATCAGAACTTAATTCCACTAATGCAGGGCCACAAAATGCATCCTTTGTATAATCTGTTTGTTTTTTCTTAAGTATTCTTACCTCTTTCATACAAGAAGATAATGATTCCATTGGAACATATTGGGTCATTCTATGTTCTTGGTCATTCATATTTCCAAATATGAACATAACAATAACGCTAATTACTTCCATTTGATTCCCTCAATTTATCCTTGAGCTTCTCAACGTCATTAAGTAATCGTTCTATATCCTGCTGTGCCCTCTTTATATTTACGGTATTTGACATCATACTCTCCATATCAGACTGCATAGACTCAAGCTGAGAGG
>LULY01000307.1_pt1 | contig 11396 bp, 9 predicted proteins | sample 730031 | NCBI WGS metagenome assembly LULY01 (sample SAMN03860277, study PRJNA289734) | marine metagenome | biome: seawater column; feature: ocean; material: water; isolation source: Red Sea water column Station 91 - depth 200m | place: Saudi Arabia: Red Sea | collected 2011-10-15 | depth 200 m
GGTCTGGTGCGACTACTTCAATATTTACAGTGTCAGTCCAGTCGTATACCGTTTTGTCTAATGATATGCTCGCTCCGAAGTTGGATATTGCAATTTCTAACTCTACGTCTTGTGAAACAGTGTCGCTTGATGATGGTGCGACTGATTGTTCTCCTGCTCTACCTGCATCTCTGTAGGTAAGTGTGATTGTTTCACCAAGTTCCAAGTCAGTTGATGTAACTGAAGATGGAATTGTAACCACAGTCTGGAATACACCGGTGTTGTCACCAGTTTCCTCCAGTTTAGTTGGGTTAGATGTGAAATCACTTGTTGTTGTTAATAATTCAGAAGAGTCTGCACTTGAGTCCCATTCAATTAAAGCCATGCTGTATGATTCAGCTGAATCGCTGTCAAGGTTCAAGTCTTCATCAGTTAGTGTCAAGACCATGTCTTGGCCCATGATGTAGACTGATTTATCAGCGGTCAGTTCACCGTTTCTTAGATCGAATGTTGAGGAATCAAATACATTACAAGTTAGTCCATTATCACAGTTAGCGTCTGCATACTTTACTTGGATTACAGTCTTTCCACCTAGAACTTGGTGAGAGCTTTGGGTTTCATCTATTGTGAATGATATCTCATACACGTTAGAACCCTGTTCTACCTCGTTCATAGGTCCTAGTTCAGTTCCTGATGCAGTCTCTGCACCAAAGGTGTAGATTGCTGTGGTTGTACCACTTGTAATCAAGTTAACTGTTCCAGGAGCAGTTGTTGCTTTCAGCTGGTCATCAGTAAAGTCAGAGTCTGTTACCTGTACCCATACAGTTACATCACCATCGTCTCCTGTTGTACCGTCACCGTTAAAGTCGTCCAAGTTGGTGTTGTCACCTTCTTTCAGCTCGTTATTGTCAAATGGTACAGGATACACTTGTCTGTCTAGTGAAACCGTACCAGTTTCAGAACCGATAGTTGAGGTTGCATACCAAATTGTAGCAACGCCAGTTGCGTCACGTGAGTCACGATAACCAATTTCCATGTCTTCGCCTATGTCATTTGGAACAGTAAACACGCCGATGAAGGTATCAGAATCGGTACCATCTTCGACTAGTTTGACAGTTACATCAGTATCACATACTGCGTCGTTACATTGGATAGTGAATATATCGGTTCCAGCAGTAAAGCTAGAATCACCAACATATGTCTCTATGATTGTGTTATCTGTGTTTAAGTCTGCGTCCACAACAGTTACTGTTGCTGCATCACCTACTGCATAAGAATTTTCATCCCATGTTACTACACCACTGTGAGTGTTAGCGTCTGCTTGAGCGCCAACTGTTACGTTGGTAGAGCCCAAAACGTCAGTATCACCAAAGTTTACACGTGGTGCACTGGATCCAGTGAGGTAGTTATCGAGCATTATGATTACATCAGCATCTTCTGGGTGTGTGTATCCTGCGGCATCTGATTCACCTGCGACGGTGTTCATTACTGCATAAGTTACAGAACCTTCGAAGACACCAGTATCAGGACCAGTTTCGACAGCCTCTATTCTAGAGATGCTGTTTGCTGCTACTCCTTGATCATAGTTGTTCAAGTCTGCTGCGATTACATAATCACCAGCAGTTCCTGCTGATCCTTCATCGCTTCCGATTGTGAATACAAGAGCTACTGAAGAGTCAGTTGTAGATGTGATTGTAGTTGTACCAGATGTGTACTGAACTTCACCACTACAGTTGTTTGTTACGCCAGTATTTGCATCGGAACCTGGTTCGAGTACAGCTGTGCCATCAATAGTTAGTGCTACTGAGTGTGCGGTTAGGTGATCTGTGATTGAACAGATATCATAGAAGAGTACTTCAGAACCGGTTTTGGTACTTGCGTCCCAACCTGTGTTAATAGTTAGTGTATCCGAGGTGTTGGCTGAACCGGCTGTCAGAGTAAGTTTTACCCTACCGCTGTCGTCAGCCATATCTGCTACACTTACTGATGTACCATATGCATCACCAGATGCAAATGTCACACCAGAGTCTGATCCTACAGCGTCCATTACACCTTTAGACAGCCACAATGGTGTTCCAATCTTGATTGTTGGAACTACATTGTCTGAGCTAATGTATAATGTCTCAGCGTCTGATGAGTTTCTGTTCATGTCTGGGTCAGATAGTGAGTAAGATGCAGGTTCTGCTGGCATCCATTCTGCTCCAGCATCTAATGATGCTGATGCAGTATTGGTTGCAACTACAAACTGAGCAGTGTTGCCACCATAGGTAAGTGTGACAACATCGTCAACGTCTGCATTTGTTTTGGTGTCTACTGTAGATTCACCAACAGAGTCATGTGTAGTAAATACACCGGTATTGACACCTGTTTCAACAAATACATATGTTGTTCCGCTAGTTAGTGCGCTGCCGCCATCAGTAACTCCTAAAACACCGTTATCACCGAAACCTAGTTGGTCTAGTTCTGCGATGATGTTGGTAGTTGCTCCTGTTGTTCTTGCAGTTGTGGATGTCGTAAATGTCCATTTTTCAGCAGTTGTTGGGTCAATGTTTAATCCGTTGTCGGTAATTGTTACAGCAACATTTTCACCTTGTGTGACAAAGTTTGGTGTACTGATAGATGAGCCAGCTTCTTCTGGACCATATGTCATTACAACAGTGTCACCACTGTAAGTGAAGTAGTTGGTTGCAGAGAAGTCAATAGCATAGATAAATGGCCATGATTGGTCATTTGCTACACCTGCGTCACGTACATCGTGTCCAACTTGACCGTGTAACATACCTGTGATGTTAGTATCAGCGTGTACCATAGCTATTTGATTAGTTAGTACATTGAATGCTGATGCTGTACCACCGTTTGGATTGTCACAAGTTCCAGATACAGAACCACCAATTGTTTCCAGGTAAGTGGTTTCATCACCTTCAGCAAAGCCTTCAGGTACATCTAGTGATGTACCACAGGAAGTACCGAAGTCTAGTGAAGTTGATGTTATTGCGTCTGCGTTTACTGCGGATGACTTGTCAGCAACGAATGCTCTCCAAGTTCCGTCAGCAACTTGTGTCAGTTGTAGTGTAGACGTATTGAGATCCATAGTTGCAGGTGACTGGAAAATACCTGTGTTAGATATTGATGGGTCACTTACAATTACTTCTAAGACTTGTGCGCCTTGGACTGCTGTGCTTGAAACGTAGACCATTCCATTCGTGGTGCCTTGATCTGCATATGCCTCAGGAAGAATTGCCGAATCCGGCATTATTCCTGGGATAGCAAGAGTCATTCCACCAGCGAACATTATCGTCATTAATGTTAGACTAGTTAATTTTCGTCCTATTTCGTTTTTCATGTTATTGAAATTATTTTGAAAATTTAGTATATAACCCTCATGGACAAATCGTTCATTATTACAATTCAAGTTATATTTCCTACAAATACCGATCAAAAATTGTATAATTATTGGATCAGATCTTGTAATTATTGCAAAATTTGCCTAATATCTATTAAGTATTTTGGTTCTCTGTGATGACTGGTTTTGTGCCTAAAAGTCCCTTATAAAGGGCAGTTGCCTCGTTTTCGTCCTTTGGTCCCACTAGAACGGCAGAGCCACTCTTCATGAAGCTGACAGAGAGGTCATTTGTCCTCAAAGAGAGTCCCAGATCACCCAGATTTTCCACTGTAAAGCCCCTTTCCTTGGCAACAGAGGTAACAGCATCAACGTCTAGCTTTACTTGGTAGGTGGGTGTGATTGAAAAGGTTCGTTTTCCCTTGTTGCGGCCACAAAGTTCCTCAAGTATCAGCTCCTCCTTTACTTTTTCCTGCTTCGTGCCAGAGCCACATATAGAACACTCTTCAACCCTAGAAACTTTTGTAAAATTAAAAATTAAATTTTCCAAGTCAACGTGCAACACCTTGTCCTTTAGACTTGGTTCCTTTCCCGTAATTATTTTTACAGCTTCGGAAACTTCTATGCCGCCAATGATAGAAAGTATTGACGGATGCACTCCCTCAATGCTGCAAGTTGGCATTGAATCCTCGTCAAGTGCAGGAAACAAGCAGTGGTAGCAAGCTGATTCGTTTGGTAAGATTGTAAACGACTGTCCTGTAACTCCAACAGCGGCGCCGGTTACAAAAGGAATTTTCTTTTCAATGCAAGCCTTGTTAAGTGCGTAGCGTGCATCAACACTGTCAAGTGCATCAACTACAACATTACAACTATCAACAACGTCAATTGCAGTGTAATCATTTATTGAAACAGGTAACTCTTCTATAACTATGTTAGGATTAAGTTTGCGCAATTTTTTTGCAGCTGTCTCAACCTTGACCTGTCCAACGTCATCTTCGTTAAACATTGTCTGTCTGTGCAAATTAGAAAGCTCGATTACATCTCTGTCAACAATACGAATGTTTCCAACACCCATTGCTGCAAGTCTTGTTACAATAGGATTACCCAAACCGCCAACACCAACAACACAAACCTTAGCTTGTTTTAATTTTAATTGTCCTTGATAGCCAATCTCTTCCAACATCACTTGTCGGGAATATCTATCAAGTTCTTTCTCAGAAAGGTCAGACACCTCCTCCCCTGTATCATGGGAACCCCCTGCTACCGCAGGTAAGATGTACACTTCATCACCATCACTGAGTTGTGTATCAAGTCCGGAAGAAAATTTTGCGTTCTTTCCATTGACATAAATGTTAATCAAAGATCTTGGAGTACCATCATCATTCAAGACACGACGTTTGAAATCATCACCCATTGTTTCAGAAATTTTTACAAACGCATCATTCAATGTACTTACGCTAAGATCAGTTTTTTTTTCTCCGCCACCGCCATTAAGAACGGACGGGATTGTGAACGTAATAGCAGCCATTTACCTTACAACCGCCGAAATCTTAGCAACGTCAGGCTGCATTACCTCAGGTTTAGGTAGAACTTCCATTAATGATTCTGTTGCCTTTAATCCATTTCCTGTTACATAACAAACTGTAGTTTCATTTTTGTCAATCTTTCCATCTTCAACCATTTTCTTTAGGACAGCTACTGAAACACCACCAGCTGGTTCCGTAAAAATTCCCTCTGTTTTTGCAAGCAATAAAATTGCATCAAGTATTTCTTTGTTGTTTGATTCTTCCGCAATTCCGTTGAATTGTTTTAATCTTTTCAAAACATAACGGCCATCACCAGGATCACCGATCGCTAAACTTTTTGCTACAGTGTCAGGGTTTTCTACCGGTACAACATCTGTATTGTTTTTCTTAAACGCAGTAACAATTGGTGCACAGCCATTTGGCTGATCGGGCACTTTCCAATTCAGCTGTTCAGCAACTTCGTACGCTAATGTTTTAGAACCTTCAACATAATATGATCGCATGTTAATATTTACAACACCAACACCCTTACTATCTCCAACTTGTGCAGCTATTCTGTTTGCATCGTCATACGTTCCATCAACTGCAATGTAGTGTGAACCATATGAGAGTGCCTGTGCGATCTTTGCATGTTCAATATCACTTGGAGCAAAAATGTAACACGGAAAGCCTGCCTTAGCAGCATGTGCAGCAGTGGCTGATGCAAGATTTCCAGTAGATGCACATCCGACAGACTCCAAGCCAAATTCTTTTGCTTTTGACACAGCAACGCCTGCTGGTCTGTCCTTGAATGAAAATGTTGGATTAACAGAGTCATTTTTTATGTATAAATTGTTCAATCCTATTTCATTCCCAAGTTTTTCAGCCTTAACAAGCGGCGTCATTCCTGCGTTTATGCTAACAATGTTTGTTTTATCAGTGATAGGAAGAAGCTCGAAATATCTCCAGTAAGTTTGCTCACGGTTCACGAATGTATTTTTTGTCAAAGATGGAAAATGATAGTGAACGTCCAACGGTCCGAAGCACTCATCACAGATATACTTGAAAGTAGAATCATATTCTTTTTTACACTCTCTGCACTGTAAGTGAGTCTTCTGCATGTCTGATCACAGATGATTGAGTTGATAAAAAATCCTAATATCAAATTAAGTATTACTTAATTTTTTAAGCAGAAAATTAAATAAAATTATACATTATTCATCTAAAATACATAAAAAAAGCACGTAGAAAAAGCTACAAAAAGGAAAATTATATCAAAAATTTGAAAAATAATAAAATTCTTACAGCCTAGTGTTTTTTATCCATTTTTTAGAGAGTTATGAAAGCATGTACGCTCTCCAGTATGACATGCAGGACCAGATGGCTCTACAAAATAGATTAAGGAATCGGAGTCACAGTCAACCTTGATTTCTTTAACTTTTTGTGTATTTCCAGATTCTTCTCCTTTCATCCATAGCTTCTTACGGGATCTGCTCCAGAACCAAGAATTGCCAGTAGCCAACGTGCGCTCCAGTGATTCCTTATTTGTATATGCTAGCGTTAGAATCTCCTTCGTGTTGGCGTCCTGAACTATTACAGGAACTATGCCGTTTCCCTTTGTAAAATCAATATTGCTAATGTCCATGTCCATAATTTATCATAAAATGTGTGTTTGTTAATCTTTGCTATATCCTCACTGGAATTCCACTTTCTTTAATTATTTCTTTTACACGATCAACCGAGTGTGTCTCATAATGAAATATGGAAGCAGCCAACGCTGCCTCTACGTTAGTCTCTTTGAAAACATTAATCATATCCTCAGGTTTTCCACATCCACCAGATGCAACAACAGGAATAGAAACAGAGTTTACAATTTCCTTTGTTAAATTTACATCATAGCCATTCTTGGTTCCATCCATGTCAATACTTGTAAGAAGTATTTCTCCGGCACCTAATGATTGTACTTTTTTTGCCCATTCAATCGCATCAAGACCAGTTTCCTTTTTTCCACCATAAATAAAAACTTCAAACCAAAATTTTTTGCCATTGTTTGAAAATACATTTTTTTGGCCAGCAGTATTGTAGTTGCGCTTCACATCAACTGCAACAACAATGCATTGTCTTCCAAATAGCTCCATTAAGTCAGTAATTATTCCAGGTTTTTTTACTGCACCAGTGTTTATTGCAACTTTATCAGCGCCACTAAGCAGTATGTCTCTTGCATGTTGTAAAGTTTTGACTCCGCCACCAACAGTAAATGGAATATTAATTACCTTTGCAACTTTACTTACTAAAGATTTTATAATTTCTCTATTTTCTTCCGAAGCTGTAATATCTAGAAACACAAGTTCGTCTGCACCTTCATTGCTGTATTTTTCAGCTAGTAAGACAGGATCACCCGCGTCTTTAATTGATTTAAAATTCAATCCTTTTACTACTCTGCCTTTTGCGACATCAAGGCATGGTATTACACGTTTAGTTAGAGTCATTACAGTTTTTTTGCCTCCTCAATTGAAATTTTATCTTCATAAAGTGCTTTTCCCAGTATAACGCCAAATGGATTTGCTTCCTTTACTTTTGCAACATCTTCAACATTGGATATCCCTCCGCTGGCAATCACATTTGCAGTTTCAATTTTACTAATTTGTTGCATCCATTTTAGATCAGGACCCTGTAATGTGCCGTCCCTGTTTACGTTTGTTGATAAAAATTCTGTAAAGCCCATTTTAACAAATTCATTGACTGAATCAATTAGTGATATGTCCGTAGTTTGTTGCCAGCCGTTTACAACTATCAAACCATCATTGTGATCTACTGAAATTACTATTCTTTCATTCCCGTATGCTGTTAGAAGTTTGTCAAGAATTGTTTTTTCTTTGAAGGCAAGCGTTCCGATTACTATTCGTTGCGCAAATTCTAGGGCGTCTTCGATAATCTTTTCGCTTCTAAGCCCTCCTGCAACTTGCACAGGAATGCTTACCGACTTTGCTATACTCTCTAACAATTCAAAGTTAGAGCCCCTTCCAAATGTTGCATCAAGATCAACCAAATGAAGCATGTCTGCACCAGCAGATTGCCATTTTTTTGCAACATCCAGTGAATCGTCGCTGTAAACGGTTTTTTTGCTGGGGTCGCCCCTGTAGAGCCTAACAACCTTTCCTTCCATTAGGTCAATTGCGGGAATTATTTTCATTTTTTACACTCACTGAGAAAGTTTCTTAACATTAACGAGCCAACCTCTCCTGATTTTTCAGGGTGAAATTGTGTCCCGATGAAATTTTTCTGTTCAATTACGGCTGGTACTTTGATTCCATAATCAGTGTCTGCAACAACAAGTCCAGTATTTTTTGGTTTTATTCTGTACGAGTGCACAAAGTAAACCCATGAGCCATCCTTGACCCCATCCAAGAAGTTACTTTGTTGTTTAATTTCTAAATTATTCCAACCCATGTGCGGAATTTTCATTGTATCCGGTAGAAGAACTACCTCACCGTCCATGACATCCAAGCCCTGTTCCTTACCTTCCTCACTTTTTTCGAAGAACATTTCCATTCCAAGACAAATCCCAAGTACTGGCATGTTTTGAGTAACATAGTCCTTGAAATCAGTTGGAGAATAGTCACGAATGCTTCTAATCGCAGGATCAAAGTTACCAACTCCCGGTAGCAACAAGCCTGAATATTCCCTTGATTTATCTAAACCTGTGATGACATCTACTTGGGCGCCATTTTTTTCCAGTGAGTTTTTTAGACTGAAAATATTTCCGGCACCATAGTCAAATATTGCAACCTTCAATATTACATAGCACCTTTAGTGCTTGGAATTCCTGTTTGTTTTTTGTCTTTTGATGATGCGTTTCGTAAAGCGACAGCTAACGATTTGATTGCAGCCTCAATTTTGTGGTGGTCGTTATCTCCATACTTTACTGTGACGTGTATACAGCTGCTTAAATTCTGAGTAAGTGATTTGAAAAAGTGTTCAATATCTTCTTTTGACACACCTTCAATCTTGTTTCTTTTTATCAGCAGAGTTATCTTACTGTATGGTCGCTTAACTAAATCAAGCGCTGCTTCTGCAAGTGACTCATCCATTGGAACAGATGCATAGCTAAACCTAGTGATTCCAGTTCTTTTTCCAAGAGCCTTGTCAATTGACAAACCGATGGTTATTGCAACATCTTCAATCAAGTGGTGCTCAATCTTATCTTTTGATTTTGCCTTCACAGTGAGATCCATCATAGCGTGTGTTCCAAATGACGTTATCAAATGGTCAAGAAAACTAATTCCCGTACTAACTGAAGTTTTGCCAGAGCCGTCTATGTTTAAGCTTACATACACACTGGTCTCTTTTGTTTCCCTTTTGATTTTTGATTTTCTTGTTGCCATGATACACCAGTTTTCTATTTTCACCTAAACTAGATTTAATGCCTTCGGAATAAAATTAATTGATTCTAGAATGAAAGGGACATTTTGTTCGACAAAAAACTTTTTTTTCACCTCAGGAAGTTTGCCAGAGCCATATATTCCACAAAATGTAGTTTGGAAGCCTAATTCTGAAGCCCTTTGTGCCATGATAAGATCCTCCATGGAATCTCCAACATAAAGACAGTTTTTTGAGTTTAATCCCTTGATAGATCTAATTAACGATTCAGGGTTTGGTTTGGCAAGATTTCGTGGCTCATCCTCGAGAAAAACGGAATTTTCCACATTGAATTGAGTTAAAATTTCCTTTAGGGACGAATTAATTGCATTATATCCTCTTCCCGTTACAACTGCAATTTTATCACTGAATCTTTTTTTCAACACTTGCATTAGTTTAGAACTTACAATTATGTCATCATTTTCAATTAGCCCCCTTTCGGTAAACAATGAATTTTTCTGGAAAATTTTGTTGTATAATTCTGGTCCGTAAAATAACTGATCAAATATTGAACGAACATAATTATTTTTACTTGCTCCTGGATAGTCTAGCTTTGATTTTTCCGATGTGATTGTGCCAGTTTTATCTAAAAAATTTTCAGCAGACTTTATTCCGCTGTCATCTGCATTATTAATTACATCAAAAATGATCTCCGCGGGGTTTTTGTTTAATTTTTTGGCAGCGATATAACATAATATGCTAACATATGCAATATCTACCTCATCATTGAAACCACCAGTAGACTTGAAGCCTAGAAGCATTTCATTTGTTAATGGATTCTCTATAGTAATGCCTGACATTTCTTTTGCTGCATAGGAAATAGTTCTGTTTATTGTTGTATCATACGATTTGGTTACATCAATCAAAACTCCGTCACAATCAAATATGATGGAATCAAATTCGCTAACTTTCATCTGACTAGATCACGTATCGCTAGTAAAAACTTTGAATTCATTTCTTTGGTACCCACTGTTACCCTGAGGCAGCCTTCGTATTTTCCAAGTTTGCCTAATTTCCTTATTGTGATTCCCTGTTCCGTTAGTGCGTTGTATACACGTTCATCTAGATCTTCAGCATCAAATAATACAAAATTTGCCTTGGAATCAAATACATTGAAAATGTCATAACTTCTTAGATTTTTAATTATACGTTCTCTCTCTATTTTAATTAAAGAAAATATTGACGATATTTGTTTTGATTTCTGTAACGCTAAAATTCCTGCCTCAATTGCAAACGAGTTTAGCGGATATGGATATTGTATTACTCGTGAAAAAATGTCAGTGAATTTTTTGTTTGCAACAAAATAACCTAGCCTTAAACCTGCTAGACCAAACGCCTTAGAGAAGGTTCTGATTACAATCAGATTGTCGTTGTTTTTTACCAAGTTTACCGTTGAATAGTCTGAAAATTCTCCATATGCCTCGTCGATAATTATAGGGCCCTTGAATTTTTTGATAATTTTTTTTATATCATTCTTTGAAAATTGAAAGCCCGTAGGGTTGTTTGGCGAGTCAATGTAGATAACGTCTGCATTTTTTGATTTTGACAAAAATTGGTCAACATCAAGAGTCATGCTTTCAGAGAACGGGACCTTGATCATTGGAATTTTGTAAAGTTTGCACCTCTCTTCAAAAAACGAAAAAGTAGGCTCGGATGTCAAAACCCTAGTTTTTCTCGTGCAAAAATTCGTCAAAAACAAGTCAAGTATCTGATCAGAACCGTTCCCGACTCCAATCATATTAGCAGGCACTTTGAGGAATTTTGACAATTGGACAACTAGCTTTTCCGTTCCTCCCAATGGATACTCTCGAACGTCACAGCGTTTTTTTGCAGCAACAATTAGGTCTGACTGAAACTGCTTCCCGATGGCAAAGTTTTCGTTGGAATCCAGCTTTAACGAACCTGAAACCTTCTTTGGCTTTTGATAACCATCAAGTTTTGCTAACTCATCTAGTTTTTTTTGGAATTCTTTGTTCAATCTAATCTCCTCTTTACCGCTTTGTAGTGGTTTGGTAAGCCTTCTGCATCCGTTAATGTTTTTAGTTCATTTTGTTTGTATTTTAATTCTGATTTTTTAGATTCAACAATAGTCTGTAGCTTTAGAAAATCTAAAACAGACAGTGCGCCCCTTGTTCTTCCAAATCCATTGGTCG
>LULY01000359.1_pt1 | contig 11011 bp, 10 predicted proteins | sample 730031 | NCBI WGS metagenome assembly LULY01 (sample SAMN03860277, study PRJNA289734) | marine metagenome | biome: seawater column; feature: ocean; material: water; isolation source: Red Sea water column Station 91 - depth 200m | place: Saudi Arabia: Red Sea | collected 2011-10-15 | depth 200 m
GTTCCAGCCGGGGCGTCTGCGACATGGTCGATTGAAAGCGGTTATGTACCAGGTACAACCGATCTATGCGGCTATCAGTATAGGCATCCAGCATAACCTTGACCGGGCCTATCAGGTCGTCCAGATGCGGGGTATCCCCCAGCCGGGTCGCCTCTGACACAATGTTGGCGCCTACCCGGTTGAAAAACTGAAACCCCTTAGAACCGATCGCCGTCAGATCAATCTCAGCGCTCTGCGATTGCCATTCGGTCAGCGCATTCACAACGTCCCGGAACAAGTTGATGTTGAGACCGCCGCAAAGGCCCCGGTCGCTGGATACGATGATGAAACCAACCCGCTTGACGGGGCGTTCCAACGTAAAACTGTGTTTGTATTCCAGGTTAGCCTGCGATACATGGGCGATCACGTTGCGCATTTTCTGCGCATAGGGTCGAGCCTGGTGCATGCGTTCCTGAGCACGGCGCATTTTGCTGGCCGCGACCATTTCCATCGCTTTGGTGATCTTCTGAGTATTCTGGATACTCTTGATCTTGGTCCGAATTTCTTTTCCGCCAGCCATTTCCTGTTATCTTGCCGAAATCTTTGTGGGCAGGTCCGTTACCAACTGCCGTTGGTCTTAAAGTCCTTCAGGGCCGCGTGAAGCTTTTCAGCGACATCATCGTCATAAGCCTGGTCGCGATTCAGCGCCTCGATCAGGTCTGACTGCTGGCTCTTCATATGGCTTTGCATCGCTTGTTCGAAGTCCACAACCTTGTTGACTTCAATATCATCAAGATAGCCTTCGTTCACTGCAAACAAGCTGACGCCCATCTCCGCTACCGACATGGTTGAATACTGCTTCTGCTTCATCATCTCGGTCGCTCGTTCACCCCTTTCCAGCTGACGACGTGTTGCTTCATCCAGGTCAGAGGCAAATTGGGAAAACGCAGCCAGTTCCCGATATTGCGCGAGCGCGAGCCGAATCCCACCGCCCAGCTTCTTGATCAACGCGCACTGTGCTGCGCCGCCGACTCTAGAGACCGACAACCCGGCATTGATGGCAGGACGTATGCCTGCGTTGAAAAGATCGGTTTCCAAAAAAATCTGCCCATCGGTGATGGAGATGACGTTGGTGGGTACGAAGGCCGAGACGTCCCCGGCTTGCGTCTCGATTATCGGCAGTGCCGTCAAAGATCCGGTCTTTCCCTTGACTTGCCCGTTGGTTAGCTTTTCCACTTCATCGGTGTTTATCCGGGCAGCGCGCTCCAGCAGTCTTGAGTGAAGATAAAACACATCGCCAGGATAAGCTTCTCGACCCGGTGGACGGCGCAACAACAGACTCACTTGTCTATAAGCCCAGGCTTGCTTGGTCAGGTCGTCATAAATGATGAGGGCATCCTCGCCTTTGTCTCGGAAATATTCCCCCATGGCACAGCCGGAGTAGGGTGCGATGTATTGCATCGCCGCCGACTCAGCTGCTGAAGCACAAACCACAATGGTGTGTGCCATAGCGCCGTGTTCTTCAAGCTTGTTCACCACGTTCGCCACCGACGATGCTTTTTGACCGATGGCGACATAAATGCATTTGATCCCGGTGCCTTTCTGATTGATGATCGTATCAATCGCTACCGCGGTTTTCCCGGTCTGTCGATCACCGATGATCAGTTCGCGCTGACCGCGACCAACTGGAACCATGGCGTCGATTGATTTAAGGCCCGTCTGTACCGGTTCTGAGACAGACTGACGGCTGATCACCCCAGGCGCCACCTTTTCGATTGGCGATGTCTGCGCTGTGTCAATACTGCCTTTGCCATCAATCGGTGCGCCGAGCGAATCCACAGCCCGGCCGAGCAGTTCATCTCCGACCGGCACTTCTAGGATTCGGCCCGTACATTTGACGGTATCACCCTCGACAATGTGCTCGTAGTCTCCGAGCACAACTGCGCCGACCGAATCTTGTTCAAGATTAAGCGCAAGACCGAATGTATCGTTTGGAAACTCCAACATTTCACCCTGCATGGCGTCGGCCAGGCCATGAATACGCGTAATGCCGTCTGTCAAACTCACCACGGTGCCTTCTGTGCGAGCTTCGGCACTGGCATCGAAATCCTTGATCCGCTCCTTAATCAGTTCACTGATTTCGGAGGGGTTTAGCTGCATGGACATACCTGAATTCCTCTCAGTAGCTCCGTTTATGGCCGATTAGCCGCTGATAGCGGTGGCCAGTTTCTCGAGTCGGGCCCGTATCGAGCCGTCTATCACCAGATCCCCGGCGCGTACCACTGCACCGCCCAGGAGTTCCTCATTTGTTCGCACTTTCAGTTCGACTCGGCACCCCATACGCTGGCTGAGGGCCTCGGCGATTCGTTGCTGCTGGGTATCACTGACGGGCAGGGCGGATTCCAATTCGGCCTGAACAGTCTGTTCAGCCGCGCCGCGCAAGCGCTCGTACTGTTCTGCTATGGCAGGTAGCGCATGCAAGCGCCGATTCTGTGCCAGCAACCGCACCAGATTCTTGGCATTCCCGTCGACCTGGTCAGCACATATGTCCGTAAATACCCCGGCAAGGTCGTGTCTTGACACCCTTGGGTTGTTAAACAGGGCGCCGATGTTCGGGTCAGCTGCCACCGTTGCGAGCCATTCAAGTCGCTCGGACCATGCCGAATAGTCGGCATCGTTCTTCGCGAGTTCGAAAACAGCTCGCGCATACGGTCTTGCAATGTTTGAAAGTTCGGCCAAGAAATGGGTCCTATATCGACTAGTGTCGTTGGGTTCTAGAGTTCTTGGGTAAGTTCGTCGATAAGCTGAGAATGAGCCTTTTCATCGACTTCTCGGCTCAGTATCTGCCCGGCGCCTGCAACCACTAATGTGGCGAGTTGTGCTCGCAAAGCTTCGCGTGCCTGATTGACTTCCTTATCGATCTCGCCCCGGGCGGCAGTGAGAATGCGGTCTCCTTCACCACGTGCAGTGGTTTTGGCTTCCTCGACCATTTCTGTCTCTCGTCGTTCTGCTCTGCGTATGATTTCCTGCGCCTGGCCCTTGGCTTCTTCAAGCACCTCTGCAGCATGTTCTTCCGCCCGTGCTTTCTCGCGCTGCCCTTCATCGGCCGCGGCAAGGCCGTCAGCGATCCGGGTTTTGCGTTCGTTTAGCGCTGAAATGATGGGCGGCCAAACAAACTTCATGCAGAACCAGACGAAAACTGCAAAGGCAATGGTCTGCCCAATCAGTGTCAAGTTGATATTCATAACCTGTTTCCGTCCGAAAAAGCCGGGGTATTAACCACCCACCACAGCGAACATGATGTAGAGCGCAATAGCCACACCGATAATTGGAATGGCATCTACCAACCCCATAACAATGAAGAACTGGGTCCTGAGCATCGGCAGCAGTTCTGGCTGTCGGGCAATGCCCTCCAGGAAGCGTGCGCCGAGCACGCCCACGCCCACACCGACACCCACACCGGCCAGTCCGAGCAGAACCGCACCGGCAACGTAGAGTAAAGCAGTTTCCATGAGTTTCTCCTATTAAGAAAAGTCAGCTTGATACCAAAAATTCTTTCGCCTGATGTTGGGCCGCTCAGTGGTGGCTGTGTGCCATTTCGAGATAAACAATAGTCAGGGTCATAAATATAAACGCCTGCAGTAACACGATCAGGATATGAAAAATAGCCCATCCCAATTGCAGAACGCCGCCCACCACAGCAAACGCCAGCCCTCCTGAGAACAGCAGGGCGATCAAAATAAATATCATCTCGCCAGCAAAAAGATTGCCAAAAAGCCGCAAAGATAGTGATATTGGCTTTGCAACCAGGCTGACAAACTCTAAGAAAAAATTGATCGGCAACAGAATGATTTTTAGTATCGGATTGGTGGCCTGGAACGGTTGCATCGTCAGTTCGGCAGCAAATCCCATCGGGCCTTTTACCTTGATGCTGTAATAAAGCGTCAACAGAAAAACACCGAGCGCCATACCAAATGTTGCGTTGGGGTCTGTCGTGGGCACGACTTTCATGTATTCGATGCCTATCAGATGTGCGATCTGCGGAATCCAGTCAACCGGCACCAGATCCATTAAATTCATCAATAAAATCCAAACGAAAAGTGTCAGCGATAACGGCGCTATAAGATCATTCTTCCCAGAAAAAGAGCCGCGTACATTATCGTCGATGAAATCAATAACCCACTCGACAAAATTCAACCAACCGCTCGGGGTATCCGCTGTTGCCTTGCGGGCCGCCTTGCGGAATAACCAGAGGAAGAGCACACCCAATGCCACTGACCAAAACATTGTGTCGAGGTGAATGGCCCAGAAGCCCATTTCTCTGGCTTCGGCAGCGCTATGCGCTAATCCCCATGTACCGTCCGGATGCTGGCCATAGGCCAGATTCTGTAGGTGATGCTTGATGTAGCCGGTGGTTGTCAGGCTGTCGCTGGCCATTGCAGTTTAAATCTGTCTTCCCACTTGTTCTGGTAACTCAACCGTATGTGTCGCCGCTGCAACCACAGACGCGAGGGTCACCGAGACCAACCCGCCCAGAAAAGCAACGATATTCAAACCATCGATGGCCACGAAGGCGCACCCGCACAACACGCCAATGATGACGAGTTTGCCAAATTCCGCCCGGTAAAGCTCGAACATCGCTACAGACCCGATCTTCGAGCGACTACCGGCAAACACTCGCCAAGCCGCATACCCATTCCCTGCTACACCGATTCCCGCACCAAGCGAGGCCGAGTGCAAAAGATTCGGTCCGAACAGCCAGAGAGCGAGCGCCAGCAGCGCCGTAACCCCGCACTGTGCTACCAATACCCTTCTTAACATGTTCTCGCCCAGCACGCAGTCTATCGTCCCATCGCCTCGATCATGCTGTCTCGCGATGACCAATACGCGAGATAAACGCTCCATCGCTGATACACAACGAGACCGGCACACAGCCACAGGGGCCGGGCAGTATATGTGAGCGCCCAAATACGGTCAACACGCGCTGGGGTTCTTCGGAATTTGTCCCACGGCGTTCGCCGCAGCCCCGTATTTATAGCCATCTTCCCCAACCCCACCGCCTGCACTTTACCAGCGCCCCGACGGACTGGAGGTTGGATTTCATCGGCTCGTCCCGAAGATCTCATGTGGTCACAAATTTTACCGCGTTGAGGTTGCTCGATCTTGCTGTTTGGATTGCCTGTTTGATCCATTACACCGAAATCGAGCGTGCCGGTCGAAAGCGTGTTGTACGGGCGACTAAAACTCGCTGATCCGTGTGCCTGCTGCGGGCGTTCAAAGCACAGCCGGCCGGTACCACACCATGGCTGTGATAGAATTTTTTAGATTTCTCAATCATCCCCTGCCAAACAATGGACATCGAGCTCGCCCGCTTCAACATGATTGAACAGCAGATTCGCCCGTGGGAGGTGCTGGACCCCGTGTTATTGGGATTACTAAAGAAACTGCCCCGCGAACTGTTCGTGCCCCCACAAGATCGGGATTTGGCATTTGCTGACTTAAATCTGCCGATCAGCCACGGGCAGTGCATGATGCAGCCCAAGGTTGAAGCCCGTTTGGCCCAGGCCCTAGCATTAACCTCTACCGATCGAGTCCTCGAGGTGGGTACCGGCACGGGCTACCTGACGGCTCTTTTAGCCAGCTGCTGCGCCCAGGTTACCAGCATCGATATTCACGGTGACTTTCTGAAACCCGCTTCAGCGCGGTTGGAAAGACTGGGTATCGTCAACGCTACCTTCCTAGAAGGAGACGCGGCTGAAGACTGGGCGGAAGACGACGGTTGGGACGCTATTATCCTCACTGGTTCGGTGCCCGTTCCGCCCCATGCCCACTGCAATCGGCTGGCGGCCGGGGGGCGGCTGGTCGCAATTGTTGGTCAGCCACCGGTGTTCCTTCACACCATAGTTATTCTGATCGGGTCGGGCAGCGCGTGGGTTTCAGCCCAGAATCAGTACACAGTGCAGCCTGGTGACACGGCGTGCGAAATCGCGGAACGGTTCGAGGTGCGCTGCGCAGATCTAATGGCGCTAAACGGTTTGCATGAGAACGACGTAATCTACCCCGGCCAGTCCCTTAAGATTACCAGCGAACCAGAGGTCGAATCCGACCCAGAAGACAGTCAGGTCCAGGCAACCGCTGTCGCTACAGACACCTCAGATACCGCTGATAGTGAAACTCTATCGCAAGCCGACGCTGACGCGGCCGCTGATTCAGCGACAACGGTCGTTGTCGCTTCTTCGAACTCGGCCACCAGCGGCATCGACCTGCTGGCCATATACCATCTGGCGTGGTCCAGTGATCCCGAGTTCGCAGCACAAACCCACCGGCGTGAAGCTGGGCAAGAAGCGATTCCTCAGGCCCAAGCTGCCTTCCGCCCACAATTATCTGCGTCAAGCAGCTACACACTCAGCTCCAAGGATTCGACCAATCAGGCGACATCAACCACAGTGTCGCTCAAGCAATCGATATACGATCGTTCGAGTCGACTGCTGATCCAACAAGCCCGCCTGCAGACTAATGCGGCGAACGTTAACTACCAGATGGCTGCTGAATCACTGATTCTGCGCGTGGCCAGTAGTTATTTTGCTGTACTCTCGGCCCAGGATAACCTGGAGCTGTCCGAGCGCAACCAGCGGGCCATTCGTAGACAGCTAGAACTCGCCGAAGAGCGGCTTGATGTTGGCCTGGGTACCCGGACCGATCTTTACGACGCCCGGGCCCGCTACGAAAACGCTGTGGCTGAAGGTATCGAGGCCCAACGGGTGCTGGACGACATGCGGCAGGAGCTGGTGGCCCTGGTGGGTAAGGATCCCGGCACGTTGTTATCGCTGTCTCCCGCTGCGGCATTATCCGGGCCCCAGCCCGATGATGCTGGACAGTGGGTTAGCGGTGCTCTGTTAGATAATCGATCGCTCAAAGCACTGTCGTTGGACGTGTCGGTAGCTGAAACAGAGATTGTCCGACAACAGGCACTACGGGGGCTCACCGTGGGCTTGAATCTATCTGCTGAATACTCTGACAGCGCCTCGACCGACGGCACCGACGCCAGCGTGACTCTGTCGTTCAAGCTACCGTTCTATCAAGGGGGCCTCATCAACGCCCAGATCAGAGAAGCGGCTTCGAATCTCAATGCTGCCCGCGCCCGCTACGAATCGGCTCGCCGTGAGATTCAGCGCAAGACACGCCAAGCTTTTCTCAGCATCAACAGCCAGTTGCGTCGAATCAGCGCGCTGGCCGAAGCTGTTACTGCTGGAGAAAGCGCGCTTCAGGCCAAAGAAGAGGGCTTTGCCGCCGGCTTAACCACCAACATTGAGGTGCTTGATGCACAACGAGACCTGTTCCGGGCCGAACGAAACTACCTCAAAGCTCGTTATGACTATGTCCTGCAGGTCCTGTTGCTGGAACAACTGTCCGGCCAGCTTAACGAAGACGATGTTTCACGGGTTAATCGATGGCTAGGCTGATCCGGCGGTAAGGACTGTTCGGGAACCTCCTACGGGCTTATAGTTGGTCTATGCGACTCGCGTACCGTTGGGCACACTTGGCCATCCGGCGACTTGATTTGGGCCAGCGGTATCTGAAGGGCGGTGTTCGCTACAGTGCTCTAGCGTTGCTCCTGGCTCTTCCACTGCTGCTCACTGGTTGCGCTACCCCCAAAAATTCCGGTTCTAGCAGTCTTTCGCTGCCTCCGCTGTCTGACCCCCTTGAGCCTGTGAACCGGATGGTCTTTGGTTTCAATGATGGCCTGGACCGTTTTTTCATTCGCCCTGTCGCTGTTGTTTACGCCCATACCGTCCCCTCAGCGGTCCGGTTGTCGGTCAGCAATTTCTTTAGCAACCTGCAGCTGCCCGCAACTATTGCCAACGATTTATTACAGGGGCGATTTACTCAAGGCCGCCTCGATTTTGAACGACTGGTTATCAACAGTACTCTTGGGGTTGCCGGCCTTTTTGACGTCGCTGGCGCTGTTGGCAGGCCGCGACACGAAGAAGACTATGGTCAGACCCTGGCCCGGTGGCGACTGCCCGCCGGGCCCTACCTGGTGTTGCCGTTGCTGGGGCCCAGCAATATTCGCGACGCCGTCGCGCTTGTCCCGGCATTTATCTACGCCGACCCCGTGTCGTATGACGCTAGTGATCGTGACCTCGCCCTGGGCTACGCCCTGCGCACGTTCAATGCGCGGGCTGAACTGCTCATTGCAGACCATGTCCTAAAACTTCAGCTCGATCCCTACTTGTTTATCCGTGAATCCTACTGGCAGCGACGTCTCGATGCGATCTACGACGACCTCTCACCCACAGAACGCCGGGCGAGGGGTTTCGAACCGCTCAATGACTGAGCAGGCCTAAGCCAAACGTTGGCCACCTGGGCCATCGGTGACGTTCAGGGCTGTATGTCTTGTCTTGAACGCTTGCTCGATAAAATCTGCTACACCCCGGCCTCTGATTGCCTTTGGTTCGTGGGCGACCTAATCAGCCGCGGCCCCGACTCCGAGGCGGTGCTCCGATTTATCAAATCGTTAAAGGACCAGGCCACCGTGGTGCTGGGGAATCACGACCTTCATTTCTTGGCCCTATCGGCAGGGTTGCATCAAAACAAGACGGCCAACCGGCTTGATCGTCTACTGCAAGCCCCTGATCTGGATGAACTGACCGATTTTGTCCGGCATCTGCCCCTGGCTCATTTCGACTCCGACTTAAATGCTGCGATGTTTCACGCCGGGCTTTATCCTGGCTGGTCACTGCACCAAGGGTTATTGTTGGCCCGCGAAGTCGAAAACATACTTCGCTCAGACCAGTGGCTGGACTTTCTTGCCCACATGTACGGAAACACCCCGGCCCGTTGGAGTGATCAACTAACCGGTTGGGACCGTCTGCGCTTCATTACTAACGCACTCACCCGGATGCGCTACGATCTTGGCATTTACAACCAGCGTACGCTCTACGGCCTAGATGGTGGCTGTGTCTGGGGTCGACAACTGGCAGCTATGCATCTGCAATCAGAAAACGGTAACATCGTCACTGTCAGTTGTGACCGTTAGAACAGGAGCGCCAACATTATGGAAAACCAGTACGACATCGATGTTCAGGTCGAAACCGCCTATGTCTCGGAACACTCTGAGCCCGATGAAGACCGGTTTGTTTTTGCCTATACCATCACCTTGGTAAACCGTGGTTCTGTCACCGCTCAACTGATTTCTCGACACTGGTTCATCACCGATGCCGACAACCGAACCGAAGAGGTCGAAGGCGAGGGTGTTGTCGGTGAGCAGCCCGTGCTTAAGCCTGGGGAGGGTTTTCGCTATACGTCGGGGGCCGTTATTGAAACGCCCGTGGGCACCATGCACGGCACTTACCAGATGGTGGCTGAAGACGGCCGAACTTTCGACGCTACTATTCCTCGTTTTATACTTTCAGCACCTCGTACACTTCACTGATAAGTTATTGATTTTATTAAATATCTAGGTGGTTCACGGCGAGTGCGTTACGCTCGATGAACGCGCGGCGCGGCTCTACATCATCACCCATCAGTACGCTGAAGATCTCATCGGCACCAACGGCATCTTCAATCTGTACTCGGGAAAGTGTCCGCTGACTCGCGTCCATTGTTGTTTCCCACAATTGGTCGGCATTCATCTCGCCCAACCCTTTATAGCGTTGCACCGTCAGGCCACGCCTAACCTCGGACATCAGCCACTCAACGGCTCCGGCAAAATCCTCTACTGCAGTCTCCTTATCGCCTCGAACCACCGTCGGTTGCGAGCCCACTAATGCGTCCAGTCGCTGGCCTAACGCTATCATCGATCCATATTCTTGGGTATCGAAAAACTCAGCGGGGAGTCGCGTCTGACGATACTGCCCATGGTGCTCGCATTCAACCACCAGCGACCATTGCCCCGCGCCAGCGGCATTATCGAAGTAAACGCGATACTGGGGACCGCCCTGACTTACAGTCCCGGATAGCCTAGCACTCAATAGTTGGGCAAATTCGGCTTGGTCTTGCTCGGTTAGCTGGCCCGTCTGACCCAATGGCGCCAGGGCGCTGAGCGCCCACAGCACCTCGGCCTGGTAGCGTCGGGCCAACCGGTTAATCGCTGACCTAATCGCGAAAAATTCGGTACACAGCGCCTTGAGCTCGGGCCCAGCCAGTGCCACACTGGGTTCATCTTGTCGCTGGAGTTTCGCCCCTTCCAGCGCCAATCCCAAGAGATAACGATTCATCTCGTCGTCGTCCTTCAGGTATGTCTCTTTCTTGCGCAGCGAGACCTTGTATAGCGGCGGTTGCGCGATGAATACATGGCCTCTTTCTAACAGTTCGGGCATCTGGCGGTAAAAGAATGTCAGCAGCAGCGTTCGGATATGCGACCCGTCGACATCTGCATCGGTCATGATGATGATCCGGTGATAACGTAGTTTGCTGACATCAAAATCATCCTTGCCTATCCCCGTTCCCAATGCTGTGATAAGCGTCGCGACTTCATCTGACGCGATCATTCGGTCAAATCGTGCCTTTTCCACGTTCAGAATCTTGCCTTTAAGGGGGAGAATGGCCTGGTAGCGCCTGTCGCGCGCCTGCTTGGCCGACCCGCCAGCCGAGTCTCCTTCGACCAGGTAAATCTCGCTTTGTGCCGGGTCTTTTTCTTGGCAATCCGCGAGCTTGCCGGGTAAGCCGCCCATTTCTAGGGCATTTTTTCGGCGGGTCATCTCACGCGCGCGCCGCGCGGCTTCTCTTGACCGGGCAGAATCGGCGATTTTATCGACGATCGCTTTAGCCTCTGCCGGTCGCTCCAGCAAAAAAGCCCCGAGATGCTCGCTGATCAGCGATTCGACCGGGCCCCTGACCGCGGAAGAAACCAGTTTTTCCTTGGTTTGGGACGAGAACTTCGGGTCTGCGACTTTCACCGACAGCACGGCTGTCAGGCCCTCTCGACAGTCTTCCCCTTTTACATCGACCCGGGCGCGCTTCGTGGCCCCGCTGTCGTCCATATAACGGCCCAGTGTTCTGGTCATGGCGGCGCGAAGCCCCTCTAGGT
>LULY01000142.1_pt1 | contig 10881 bp, 6 predicted proteins | sample 730031 | NCBI WGS metagenome assembly LULY01 (sample SAMN03860277, study PRJNA289734) | marine metagenome | biome: seawater column; feature: ocean; material: water; isolation source: Red Sea water column Station 91 - depth 200m | place: Saudi Arabia: Red Sea | collected 2011-10-15 | depth 200 m
CCCACACTGGACAGCATATCCATAACGACTCGGGCAGAGATCGGGACCCTCGGCTGATCTTTTCTGTCCTGCCGAGAATAGCCGTAGTACGGAATTACCGCCGTAACACGGTCTGCCGAAGCTCTCACCGCCGCGTCGATCATCAAGATCAGTTCCAGGATATTCTCCGCCGGCGGATGCGTGGACTGGACGATAAAGACATCCTGCCCCCGGATATTCTCTTCAAACTTCACCCACAGTTCGCCATCGGCAAACTGACGGAAATTGACATCGCCCATCTCGATACCGAGATGCTCTACAATCTCAGTTGCCAGCGGTTCGTTTGATCTTCCACTAAAAACTTTCATCTGTTTTCCTCATTCTGTTGCCGGGCTTGGATTCGAACCAAGATTAACGGCTCCAAAGGCCGCGGTCCTGCCGTTGGACGACCCGGCAAATCTCTCGGACCAGCTTTGCTTTTCCATGGCTGGGATGGTAGGATTCGAACCTACATCGTCCCGGTTAACAGCCGGGCGTCATGCCGTTAGACCACATCCCAATTCTAGCTGAGATCTGATCAGTCTGTCACGGGAGAGGCTATAGAGGATTGGAAGGAAGGGAACTGCCGCCGTCCACGTTCCGCCGCGGCATGTCTTCAAATCACCAATCTCTGGATATGTCCGAAAAACCAAAGATTCAAAATCGTTCTCAAACAACATCCCGGAGGAGTCCCACACATTGCGGGGCTCTAACGGGGCGGGGAAGTTACCGGTACCAAATCCGCCGGACAAGGCGTTTTTCACCTCTCCGTACGCCCATGCTGTTGAGATCTTTGTGGACGGGAAAAGAAGCAGAATAGCACCGATCGGCGGCACCGCTACCGGCGTCAGTTCGTCCCCGATGCCCGCGGCGTACTGACAGCCTCCGGCCAGGAAAAAGGGGACGTCGGCTCCCAGCGACACCGCGATCGCTTTCAGTCTGTCCTCATCGAGCTTAAGATCGAAGAGAGTGTTCACTCCCTTTAACGTTGCGGCGGCGTCGCTTGAGCCTCCGCCCAGTCCAGCACCCACAGGAATTCGTTTTTCAAGATGAACCGAAATGCCGTTTATCTCGCCCACCTCTTCGCTTAGAGCTTCGACGGCTTTAACACAAAGATTGGTTTCGTCCAGCGGGAGGGACGGATCGGAGCAGGTGAAAGATAACGCTCCTTCCACTCTGTCAAGAGTAATCTCATCTGCGAGAGAAATCTCCTGAAAAATGGTTTCCAGAGTGTGATAACCGTCCGGCCGTTGTCCGGTTATCTTAAGCCCAATATTAATCTTAGCCCTGGCGCTGACGGTGAGTGCGATGGGCTGGCTCCTAGGTTGTGGTAACAGTTGCGATTGCCATAGCGCCCACCCCGTCTCCGCGCCCGGTAAATCCGAGACCATCGGTCGTGGTCGCTTTCACGGAAACGGCGTTCGGTTCAACACCTATTTCAGCAGCGAGGAGATTCCTCATCTCTTCAAGGTAACCGCTGAGTCGGGGAGTCTCAAGAATGACCGTCGCATCGACATTGGAAATCTCAAATCCCGCATCCCTTATCACTTGCACTGCGTGCGAAAGAAATTGGAGGCTCGACGCCCCTTTCCACTGTTCATCCTCGCTCGGGAAATGGGTGCCGATGTCACCACAGCTCGCCGCTCCAAGCAGGGCATCAACGATGGCGTGAGTAACAACATCTCCGTCAGAATGACCCACCGAACCTTTCTCGGAAGGGACTGTAACACCGCCGAGGATGAGTGATTCCCCCTCCGCAAGACGGTGAACGTCGTAGCCGATGCCAGTCCTAGTCATCGGCTTCCATCGACAGAATCGCCTCGGCAAGAACAAGATCGCGCTTTGTCGTAACCTTCAGATTGAATGTACTCCCTTCCACGATTGCCACTTTCCCGCCTGCGTTCTCCACCAACTGCGCTTCGTCGGTAGACGTGACACCATCGCGTTTGGCCTTCTCAAAAGCTGCCTCCAATATCTCCACTTTAAATGTTTGCGGCGTCTGAGCCTGCCAGATGAGGGAGCGGTCAAGAGTAGTGTCAATCACGCCGTTTCGAGAAGATTTCAGTGTGTCTGTAGCGCGAAGGGCGACGATGACGCCGTCATAATTCCTCACCGCTTCCACCGTTTTCTCAATCCACGAAGGTTCTAGGAAGGGTCGGGCCGCATCGTGGATCACCACAACGTCAACACTATCACGCATCGCAGCAAATGCGTAGGACACGCTCTCCTGCCTCTCCGCCCCTCCAGCGATCACCTCGACCTCGCCTGTGCCAAAATCTGAGTTTACAAGTTCAGCAGAAGATTCAACGGCGTCAGCGGGGACAACTAAGACAGTTCTCTCAACGAGTGGAGAGGCGAGAAAATGCCTGAGTGAATGAAAGAACAGCGGCTCTCCCCCCAACATAGCAAACTGTTTCCTCGGTGAATCACCGTGGTTGGAGAACCGTCGGCCATCGCCGGCAGCGGCTATGATCGCTCCAACGCGCACCGAAATCAGACGATCAGCATCGAATCTCCATAGCTCAGGAAGCGGTACTTTTTCTTGAGCGCCTCCCGATACGCTTTGAAGATGAATTCCCTCTCGGTGAAGGCACAGAGGAGCATCAGCAGAGTCGATTTTGGCTGATGAAAGTTTGTGACAATGGCGTCCGTCATCTTGAAATCGTAGGGCGGATAGATGAATTTGTCTGTCCACCCCCGCTTCGGAGTCACCTGAAAGCCTGACACCACCACGGTCTCCAGCGCTCGAACCGAAGATGTCCCCACCGCAAAGATCCGTTTCCCTTTTTCCCTCGTTTCGTTGATGGCGATGGCGGTCTCGGCGGGAACTTCGAAATACTCGGAATCCATCTGATGAAGCGAAAACAGTCTGGTACCGCTCTTTATCTGAGGGCTTATCAGGACGAGTAATGTATGGCGGCAGCGGGGCATGACCGATTCTGTCGATCACTTCGTAGAAATCGTCTGTGTCGTACTCAAACCGTACTACGCGCCCGCCGGAGACGGTGTTGTCGATCACATCACAGTGAACCTTGTCAGTGAAGTGAAGCTTGTTCCCGATACGTACTTTGCGCGCTGGCTTGACCAACACTTCCCACAGATCGTTTTCCAGCTCCCGCAACAGGAACACTTCCACCCTTGCGTCAGTTCTGTCTTTCACGGCAAAGAGGCGGGCAGGGAACACCTTCGTCTGGTTCACGATCACAAGGTCGTTCTTCTTGAGGTAGTCCACAATATTGTGGAACCGCTTGTGCTTGATGGTTTTCGTCTCCCGATCAAGCACCATCATCTTGGAATATTCACGCCGCGGCCACGGTTCCTGAGCGATCCTCGTTTTCGGCAGTTTATAGTCAAAATCCGTCAATCGGAGCTTTACGCGCTTTTCAAATAACATCTAAGCCTCCTACTCAAAAAGTGTGGGTTGGTTTTCCGGTCTGTCGATACCGAGGTAGTTGTATGCTCTCGCTTCCGCGATTCTCCCGCGCGATGTCCTCTGAAGGAATCCTTCCTTAATCAGGAACGGTTCATAAACATCTTCGATCGTTTGAGGATCCTCGCCAATGGCGACGCTCAAGGAGTTAATCCCCACCGGTCCGCCGCCGAATTTTTCAACAAGGGATGAAAGGATTGACCGATCCATATCGTCAAGGCCTTCGCTGTCGATCCCCAGCCTTTCCAGCGAGTTCATCGCCACTTTCTTGGTGATCACCCCGTCAGCTTTCACCTCAGCGTAGTCTCGTGTTCGCCTGAGGATACGGTTCGCCACCCGAGGCGTTCCACGGGATCGGCACGCCAGTTCAGCGGCGCCGTCCTCCTCAATTTGAACGGAAAGAATCTTCGCCGATCTCATGATAATCTGCACCAGGTCCGGTTCTTCATAAAAATCGACACGAAGGACTACACCGAACCGATCCCGCATTGGCGAGGTGAGACTGCCGAGGCGCGTCGTGGCGCCGATCAGTGTGAACGGCTCCAGATTCAGACGGACACTTCGGGCGCTCGGCCCTTTGTCGATCAGAATGTCAATCCCATAATCCTCCATGGCGGAGTATAGATACTCCTCCACCACGTTGTTGATCCGGTGGACTTCATCGATAAACAGGACATCTCTTCCGCGAAGGTTGGTGAGGAGGCCGGCGAGGTCGGCGGCGCGCTCCAGCACGGGGCCGGACGTCTGCTTCAGGTTGACGTCCATCTCTTTGGAGATGATGTGAGCGAGGGTCGTCTTGCCGAGCCCGGGCGGGCCGAACAGCAGCACATGATCGAGAGCGTCTCCCCGATTTCGGGACGCCTCGATATAGAGTTTCAGGTTTTCTACCATATCGGACTGTCCCACAAATTCACTGAACGAGGTCGGCCGAAGGGTCTGATCGGCAACCAGATCCTCTTGCTGAGGGGCAGGGGCTGTTATGTGAGTGTCAGTCATAGAGGGAAGGGGTATTTACACCGTCACTTCGGCGTCGTTTGAGTACCAACACGCAACCTCAAATTTAATATGAGGTTGAAGCGATTGCAATTGAAGACTGTTCAGGAAGCAGGAATTGCGCTTCTCAGGCAATCGAGGCGGGAGGCTCGTTCCGAAGCGAAACGGTCAATCCCCTTCCTGATCCACTCAGCGGACAGGTGCGCTTCCTCCACAACTTCGTCAACGCTTCCTCCGCTTCGCCACTGATCGTCCCAGTCCGAAGACATAGAGTATTCCTTCACAACGGAGTTGGCAATCCAGTTGTGCATGAGTCTCAGGCCGCCGTTGGTAATGACCATGGCGTCGTGAATCTCTTCCTCAGAGAGGATTGATTCACGGTACGATGCCGCTTGAAGCTGGAACAGCCCCCATGAGATAGCCGCCACAATCTTAACATTAGGGCCGTTCTGATTGATATCGCTCAGGATCTTCATGAGGTTCGAGGTACAGCTCGTCCCCCTGATAATCACTGTTCCTGCTCGATCAGTTGTATTATCAAAATCCCTGATGAGGTACGCTCCCTTCGCCGCATCCATGTGTGATGCCATTCCGAGGGACCGCCGATCAGGGATTTCGATAGGAGGTCTCGTCAAGTGGAGGGCAATCACCGGCACATCTGTACCGATGGCGGCGCCAAGTGCGGGCGCAACTTCATTGTGCTCCCACGGATGGAGGTTCAAAACATGCCCGTTGGGGAACAGTTGTGTCACACCGGGCGCAAAGATTCCGAAATGTGTCCGGGCGTCCTCGGCTGTCTCCGGGCCTGAGTGTCCCGCCACCCAGAGCAGTTTCCCCACCTTCAGTTCTGAATCTTGCGCAATCTGGCTAAAGAGCCTGATGGGCCCGTACTTGAGATATGAGAAAGAACCGTAAGTTGAACAGGCGCCGACGAAACCGTCGAAACTTTCGTAGGGCGTTTCGCTCAGATTGACGGTCGTCATGCCGACCAGTATCCCCGCATTCGCGAATTCGGTGATCGCCTGCGGCAGGATTGTTCCGCCGAGATTATTGTTTCGATCGAAGAAATCGAAGTCGGCGTTCCCGTTCCACCCTTTCCCGAAACCGGAAATATTGGTGGAGTCGGCGAGGTCGGCCGAGGCAGCGATCACCAGCGGACGGCCGTATTTGTCGCTGACATAACTGTTCAGCCATGAGCCGAATTTCGCAAGGGCGACACGGTTCGGCGCCTTGGCCCCAGGCGCAAGAAAGAGCTCCTCGGGATAGGATGAGTAGTCGCTGATGACAGGATCATCGAACGGGGTCGAGCTGTTGAGTCGACATGTTGAGATTGTTTCCGGAACCGAGTCCCCCAATTCAACAAGGCGATCAGCAAGGTAATCTACGAGCGACTGACTGTTCCTCATGACAGACATGACCGTCGCCATGTGAGTTTCGGCTTGTTCCCGAAGGGCTTCATCGCTGTCAGAGGCCGCTTCTCCGAAGCCGTCAAACTCAACTCCATATTTCTCGGAAAACTGCCGCTTCGTCTCCCAGAACAGTTCCGAGTGCCTCTTGTGGGGAGTGCCGTGACTCTTGTAATCGTAAACGCCGTAGCCCCGCCCTTTTCTGTTTTTCGTCCAGATCATCTTGGGGATATGCACGTCATCACTGTCGAAGAGGCGGTGATAGGCGGTCATGATTGCTTCCCAGTTTTCGCCATCTTCCGTCCCATCGACTTTCCAGCCGTACGGTTCAAACCAGTCTCGAGGTGTTCCGTGAACAACGTCGCTGTAAGGCCTCGAGTCGATGCCGTGATCATTCCAGTCGACAAAGTAGACGAGATTCCCAAGTCCGAGGCCGTACGCTGACTGTCTCGCCTCGTAGCTGGCGCCGGTGGTGAGACCGCCCTCACCTTCAAAGGCAAAAACTTTGACCTCGTCAGTTCCGGCAAGCTTGTGTGCCAGTGCCTCACCCACCGCCGGGGGAGAGCCGTGTCCAGAGGGGCCGGTGTTGAATTTCAGGAACAGAGTCTTCCCCGCCATTTCGGCATGGCCCGGGAGCCCTCCCCGGCGACGGAGCGTCAGAAGATCTTCCCATGTAAGGGTTCGCTCATCACCGCCGTTGACCAAATAGCGGTCGTCTCCTGTCTGCTCATGTTTGGCCCGGAGCGCTTCATTGAGAACGGCCAGCGTCGCATAAACGACGGGGTTCGTGTGCCCTGCCACCAACACAAACCGATCGCCGAACCGTTTTCCCGGCTCCCGAATGTCCCACCGCATGGCGCCGGAGAGCAGCGTCGTTACCATGGCATGAACCTTGGAGCGGGAACCGCCGGGATGGCCGCTCTGGCGAAAATTGAGCATCAAGTCGATACACTGATCTATCAAATCTTTGACGACTTCCCAGTATTGATACTCACCCTTCAGTTGATTAAGAGGTTTCAATGGTCACTCCCTCATTTACTGCTTAAAAGTTCTTTTACTTTCCCGGTCACATTGGAGGCATTCAGCCCCAGTTTGTCCATCACTGTCTGACCGGGCGCTGATGCGCCGAACCAATCGATCCCGATGACCACTCCGCCATCGCCAGCGTAGCATCCCCACCCCGTAGAGACGCCCGCTTCAGCGACCACTTTCGGTACCTCGGGAGAGAGAAGGACCGTCCGGCGGTACTCCTCACTTTGCTGCTCAAACAGTTCCCTCGACGGAATGGAGACAACGCGCGTCCGAATCTTCTCCGCGACTAACAATTTCTGAGCTTCAAGCGCGAGAGAGACTTCGGAGCCGGTAGCCACCAGCACCGCCTGTGGATCATCCGAATCACTCAGCACATATCCGCCTCGGGGACAACCTTCGCTCATGGCATCGCCTGATTCCAGAACGGGAAGTTTCTGGCGTGTCAGAACCAACGCCACCGGCCCGTTCGCTGACAGTGCAATCTTCCACGCTTCGGCGGTCTCGTTGGCATCGGCAGGCCTGAGGACGGTGAGTCCGGGAATCAGCCGAAGGGACATTGTCTGCTCGATGGGCTGGTGTGTCGGGCCGTCCTCGCCTACACCGATACTGTCATGGGTGAAAACGTAGATCACTCTCACCTGCATGAGAGCCGCCAATCTGATCGAAGCTCGCATATAATCAGAAAAAATAAGAAACGTGCCTACATACGGGATGATGCCGCCATGGAGTGCCATCCCGTTCGCAATGCCACCCATAGCATGCTCACGGACGCCAAAATGGATATTCTGGCCAGCGTTACTTCCCGGAGTGAAGACCGGTTTTCCGCTCTGAAAAGTCTTGTTCGACGGCTCAAGATCGGCAGATCCCCCCACAAGGTTTTCGATCACTCCCGCCACTGAATTCAACACTTTTCCTGATGAGGCGCGGGTGGCCATCGGCCCATCTTCTTCGGTGAAATAGGGAACAGTGTTCTCCCAGCCGTCCGGAAGTTGTCCCGCCATCATCCTGTTGAACTCCGCCGCAAGTTCGGGGCACTGTTCAGCGTAGTGTTCAAACAGATCGTTCCATTCGTTCTCGGCGCCGTCGCCGGTCTCAAAGTCACCCCTCGCCTCCTCGGGGACATGGAACGATTTTTCAGCGGGCCAGCCGAGAGTCTCCTTCGTCGCCTTGAGCGCTTCTGCTCCCAGTGGTTCACCGTGGACCGACGACGTCCCCTGCTTCGGGCTGCCATATCCGATCTCTGTTCTGACTATGATAATTGAAGGCCGATTCATCTCGGCGCGGGCTGTACCGATCGCCGCTTCGATCTCATCAATTCTGTTGCCGTCCTTTACTCTCATTACGTGCCAGCCGTAGGCGTCAAAGCGCTTCTCCACGTCTTCGCTAAAAGCGAGGTCGGTGGAGCCGTCAATCGTGATCCGATTGTTATCATACAGGTAGATCAGTTTGCCCAGCCCGAGATGTCCCGCCAGCGATGCCGCTTCGGAGGCGATGCCTTCCATCAGATCACCGTCCGATACGATGGCGTATGTAAAATGATCCACTACCGGGTAGTCCGGCTTGTTGAACCTTTCGGCGAGAAACCGTTCGGCCATGGCCATGCCGACGCCGTTTGCGAAACCCTGCCCCAGCGGACCGGTGGTGGTCTCGACCCCGGGCGTATGGCCGAATTCTGGATGCCCCGGCGTCTTGCTCCCCCACTGCCGGAAGTTCTTCAATTCTTCCAGCGGAAGATTGTAGCCGGAGAGATGCAGCAGCGCGTAGAGGAGCGCCGAGCCGTGCCCCGCCGAGAGTATGAACCTGTCACGGTCGACCCAATTTGGATTGGAGGGGTTGTGCTTGAGGAAGTTTTTCCAGAGCACGTATGCCATAGGCGCGGCGCCGAGCGGCAGGCCCGGATGCCCTGAGTTCGCAGCTTCAACCGCGTCGGCTGCTAGGAAACGGAGCGAGTTTATGGTCGTTGTTGACAGGTTGTCGTTTGCCAATCTATTGTTTTCCGTTAAGGAGAGGTTTGAGAAACCTCCCCGTGTAGGAGCGTCTATTTTTCATTAACTGCTCGGGAGTTCCTTCAGCGACAACGGTGCCGCCGTCGTCGCCCCCTTCCGGCCCGAGATCAATAATCCAGTCGGCAGTCTTTACCACATCAAGATTATGTTCAATCACTATCACACTGTTTCCTTTTTCCACGAGCCGTGTCAGAACATTGAGCAACATTTTCACATCCTCAAAGTGGAGTCCCGTCGTCGGTTCATCCAAAATGTAAAGAGTTCGGCCCGTCCCCATCCTCGACAGTTCTGAGGAGAGTTTGACCCTCTGCGCTTCGCCGCCCGAAAGGGTCGTCGCCTGCTGACCCAGACGAATGTAGCCAAGACCTACGTCGCGGAGCGTCTCCAGCCTCCGTCTAATCTGAGAAATGTTCTTGAAAAAGCCGAGCGCTTCTTCGACTGTCATCTTCAAAACTTCGGCGATCGTCTTCCCCTTGTACGCAATCTCAAGCGTCTCCCGATTGTAACGCGACCCTTTACACTCTTCACACGGTACATAAACGTCAGGGAGGAAATGCATTTCGATCTTAATAATTCCATCACCTCTACACGCTTCGCACCGTCCCCCCTTGACATTGAATGAGAAACGTCCCGGCTTGTATCCCCTCAACTTGGATTCAGGAAGTTTTGCAAACAGTTCACGGATGTGCGTGAAGACGCCGGTGTAAGTTGCGGGATTTGATCTGGGCGTCCGCCCGATGGGCGTTTGATCGATATCGATCACCTTATCGAGGTAGAGCAGCCCTTCAATACTGTCGTACTTGAGAGGCGTTTTTCGTGCATTGTGAAGTTGACGGGCAAGAATTGGATAGAGAGTCTCATTAATGAGTGTACTCTTGCCCGAGCCTGAAACGCCTGTCACGCAGATGAGTCTGCCGAGAGGAAAGGTTATATCCAGTGATTTAAGATTGTTTCCGCATGCGCCGGTGAGTCGGACAGTTTTTCCCGATCCGTTCCGTCGTTCATCGGGGATTTCGATCTCCCTTTTCCCGGACAGATACTGCCCCGTAATCGAACTCCTAGATCGGATCATCTTTGCCGGTGTACCGGAGAAGACGACTTTCCCGCCTGTTTCGCCGGCGCCGGGACCGAGGTCAATCACATGATCGGCTGTTTCGATGGTCTCTCTGTCGTGCTCCACAACGAGAACGGTGTTGCCCAGATCGCGCAGTTTTTCCAGCGTGTTGAGGAGCCGCTTGTTGTCCCGCTGATGGAGACCGATGGACGGCTCATCCAGAATATAGAGGACCCCCACAAGCTGAGATCCTATCTGAGTTGCCAGTCGAATTCGCTGCGCCTCACCGCCGGAGAGGGTGGCCGCCGACCGATCGAGCGTCAAATACTCAAGGCCGACGTTTTCCAGAAAGGAGAGTCTCTCTTTCACCTCCTTGAGCACCTGCTTCGCCACGGTTGTCTCATTCTTGGTCAGCTTGATCTTGCCAAAGAATGCAGCCACGTCCCGGATCGATTTTTTCGACAGATTGCCGATATTGAGGTCCCCGAGTGTCACGGCCAAGCTCTGCCTTCTCAGGCGGGCGCCCGAACAGTCGGGGCACGGCCGCATACTCATGAACTGCTCGATCCATTCGCGAATCCCAGCCGAATTGGTCTGGCGGTAGCGCCGTTCGAGATTGTGTATCACCCCTTCGAAACCGCCGGAATATTCACCGGAGAACCGTTTCGACTTGTACTGCATTTTCACCTGATCGTCACCGGTCCCGCGCATCAACACTTCCTTCGCCCGTTCGGGAAGCTTGTACCACGGCGTGGTAAACTTGAAATCATAGTGGAGTGCGAGGCTCTTAAGGATGGCGCTGTACCAGCTCCCCCGGGGCTGTTCCCCAAGGGGAACAATGGCGCCCTGAATGAGCGATTTCTTCTTGTCAGGCACAAGATACTCCGGATCGATCTCCATCCTTGAACCGAGGCCGTCGCAAGTCTTGCACGCACCGTAAGG
>LULY01000189.1_pt1 | contig 10880 bp, 14 predicted proteins | sample 730031 | NCBI WGS metagenome assembly LULY01 (sample SAMN03860277, study PRJNA289734) | marine metagenome | biome: seawater column; feature: ocean; material: water; isolation source: Red Sea water column Station 91 - depth 200m | place: Saudi Arabia: Red Sea | collected 2011-10-15 | depth 200 m
CTACCGCCGGCGAGACCCTCGTAGTCAGTGCCGACAACTCCTCGTCGGTCAGCCGGGAGTTGAGAGGCACAAAGGGCAGGCCGGCCCAGGCCGCCCCGAACAGCGAGATGGGCAGAGCGACCGACGACAGATCCGCCATGGCCACGTGCGTGTTGTCGCCTCTCCGGAACCGCTCGGAGGCCGCCCCGGCCTTGTTGAAGAGGCCCCGGTAGGTGAGACCACCGTCAGCCGAGCCGATCGCCACCCGGTCGCCAAATCCCTCTGCTGCCATCTCCAGCAGCATCATCAGGTTCACGTCGATACCCGCTGTCGTTGTGGGACTGCTGGCCGGCGATCAGTCGGAGGAGGGAAGCGGCTTGGCGTCCTTGAGGTCCAGGAGCATGTCTCCGATGCTGAGGGAGCCGTCCCCCGGTCGGGTGCACAACACCTCGACCGTCTCGTCTGGGTCCACATAGCGCTTGCCCAACAGGGTGCCGTCCGATGTCCCATCCGCAGACACGCCGTCACCGGCCCCGGTTTCCGCCGGAACCATGGGTACACCGCCGCACCGAAGGTCGACCTCACCGGCGCCCTTCACAACGATCACTTGGGTGCTACAGACACTGCTGGCGAACCGGCTTCCGGGCTTCAGATCTGACATCTGGCGGGTCTCCTGACAGGGCGGTCCGGTCCGCCCATGATCCCCTATGGGTCGACCCCGGTGCTACTCGGACTTGGGTCACGAAACCGGGGCCTGGCCTCCTCCGACGGGTTGACGGAAACCCGGTTGCTACCATCCGGCGGCCATGGCTGATAGTTCCGATCCCGCTTGTCTGGTGGACGAGCTGACCGCCGACCACTCGGTCAGCGGCGACGCGTCGTCGGGTTGGGCTGCCTCGGGAGCAATGGCCCTCACCGGACCGGCCGACGGTCTATCCAGGCCCGCCCCGGCTGCCCTCGTTGACGGCATGTGGCGTCTTGTCGACCGGTACGAGGCGCTGGGTGGCGACCCGACCGACGGCCCGGCACTGCTCGGGGAGCGGGCTGCGCTGGCGGGCATGGGCCGACGGGGAGCGACGTCGGTGGGGGGACATGCACGCCTGATGGCCGCGAAGGACGGACCGGTCTGCGTGAACCTGGCCCGGCCGGACGATCTGGCGGCACTTCCGGCGCTGCTTGGCGAGGACGTGGACCCCCCCTGCTGGCCCACTGTCGAACAGATAGTCCGGCGTTGTCTGTCGGCGGAACTGGTCGAGCGCGCTGACCTGCTGGGCATGCCACTGGGGGCGCCCGGAACCGGCCCTGGGCGTCCTGCGGCCGTCACCGTCGGTGGCTCCTCGACCCGACGGTACGACCAGATCCTGGTGGTGGAGTTGGGGTCGTTGTGGGCTGCACCACTTTGTGGTGACCTGCTTCGTCGGGCGGGTTGCCGGGTGGTGAAGGTCGAGAGCCTTGCTCGGCCCGACGGTGCCAGGCGTGGCCTTGCGGCCTTCTTCGACCTACTGAACGTCGGCAAGGAATCGGTTGTGGTCGACATGACAACCGGGGCCGGTCGTGACGCTTTACACCGCCTCGTCTCGTCAGCGGACGTAGTGGTGGAGGCCAGCCGTCCGCGGGTGATGCGCCAGTGGGGGGTCGAAGTTGACGTTCTGGTCGAGTTGGGCACTGTCTGGACATCGATCACCGGCTACGGGCGCACCGGACCCCGGTCGTCAGGTGTGGCGTTCGGAGATGACGCTGCGATCTCGGGAGGCCTGTTTCTGGAAGATCCGCTGGGCTTCGTGGCCGACGCGGTAGCCGATCCTGCCACGGGGTTGTTGGCCGCCGTCCTGACACTTGCCGCCCTGAAGAGCGGTCGGGGTCATCTGCTGGACGTGTCGCTGGCCGGTACGGCCAGATGGCTGACGGGCGACGGCCGGATGGTCGACGTCTCTAACGGCGTGGAGGTGGCCCGACCCAGAGCCCGGAACGCTGATGCACCGGCCAGAGAGATGGGTGTCGACACCGCCTCGGTAATGGCTGGACTTCTTACCTGAGGCGGCATCAGATTCGCGGGCCTACGACGGGTGGTGCCATGTACGACGAGGATCTTCGGCGTTTCGACGTACGGACGGTGATGACCGACTACAACAACCGGGTGGTGGCCGTCGGGCCACCGGGAGCAGCGCACTAGCGTCGTCCACCGTGAGGTTCCCAATTGACGGCGTGCGGGTCGGCCACTGGACCGATGCCTCGTCTCGGACCGGTTGCACGGTGCTGCTGTTTCCGGTCGGCACGGTGGCCTCCGGTGAAGTACGGGGCGGCGCGCCGGCGACCAGAGAATTCGACCTACTGGCACCGGAACGCACCGTGGACCGTCTGGACGCCCTGGTGCTGTCCGGTGGTTCGGCGTTCGGCCTGGCCGCCGCCGATGGCGTGGTCGCCCACCTCGAGGCCGCCGGCGTGGGGTTCCCGACGGGTGCCGGACCGGTGCCGATCGTGGTCGCGATGGCCCTGTTCGACCTGCTGGAGGGCGACGGTGCGGTGCGCCCCGGAGCGGCCGAGGGCCGTTCGGCGGCCGAGGCGGCGTCCGACGAGGTGGCGTCCGGCCGGATCGGCGCCGGGACCGGTGCCACCGTCGGCACCTGGCGGGGCCGCGACCGGGCACGGCCCGGCGGCGTCGGGATCGCCTCCACTGCGAGGGGCGAGGTCACGGTGACGGCGATCCTGGCGGTGAACGCGGGCGGCGACCCCGACGACGGGACGGCCTCGGCGGCTGTCGCCGACGGCACCTTCGCCGCCTGGCCCGACGACGAGGTGGCCCCGTTCGGCGGACGCCAGCACACGACGATCGGCCTGGTCGCCACCAACGCCGCCCTGTCGAAGGGCGAGTGCCACCTGGTCGCCCAGGCCGGCCACGATGGCCTGGCCCGGGCACTGTTTCCCGCCCATCTGTCCACCGACGGCGACGCCCTGGTCGCCGCGGCCACCGGTACGACGCCGGCTGCCACCGACCTGGTCCGGGTCCTGGCCACCGCCGCCGTGGAGCGGGCGGTCCGGGTCGCCTGCTGACGCCCGTCGGTACGCTTGACGGGTGCCCGCCTCGAGTCCCACCGCCGACGCGCCCGCCCGCCTGGCTTTGCTGGCCGACGAGGCCGCCGGCTGCACGCGCTGCGGCCTCGCCGAGGGCCGCACCCAGGTGGTGTTCGGGACCGGCGCCCCCGACGCCGACCTCATGTTCGTGGGCGAGGGCCCGGGCGCCCGGGAGGACGAGCAGGGCCTCCCGTTCGTGGGCCGCTCCGGCCAGCTCCTCGACCAGCTCCTGCGCGAGGAGGTCGGCCTCGACCGCAGCGACTGCTACATCGCCAACGTGGTGAAGTGCCGTCCCCCCGGCAACCGCGACCCGAAGCCCGACGAGATCGCCGCCTGCCGCCCGTGGTTGGAGGAGCAGCTCGAGCTCATCGATCCGACGGTGGTCGTCACGCTCGGCAACTTCGCCGCCAGGCTGCTGCTCGACACCGACACCGGGATCACCAAGCTCCGCGGGCAGGCCTACCAGTTCGGCGGCCGGCACCTGGTGCCGACGTTCCACCCGGCGGCCGCCCTGCGGGGCGGCGCCGACGTCCTGGCGAAGATGCGCGCCGACCTGGTGCGCGCCAAGATGCTGGTGGCCGCATGAGCGCCGCCGTCCGCACCGATTCGGCCGAGGCCACCCAGGTCGTGGCGGCCCGCCTGGCCACCCTCGTCCAGTCCGGTGACCTGATCGTGCTGTGCGGCGACCTGGGCGCCGGCAAGACCACCTTCACCCAGGGCCTCGGCGAGGCCCTGGGCGTGACCACGCCGGTCACCTCGCCGACGTTCACGATCGCCAACCGCTACGAGGGCTCGCTGGTCGTCAACCACCTCGACGTGTACCGCCTCGGGCACATCGACGAGGTCGCCGACCTGGGCCTGCCCGAACTGGTCGACGACCGGGCGGTGACCCTCGTCGAGTGGGGCGACGCCATTGCCGGCGCCCTGCCCGGCGGCTACCTCGAGGTTCGCCTGCAGCTCGGCGACGGTCCCGACGACCGGACCATCGAGTTCCGGACGGTCGGCCCCGAGTGGCAGGCCCGGGCCGGATCGCTCGAGGCGCTCGCGTCGGCGGGCGGCGACGGGGAGGAACCGGGATGCTGATCCTCGGCATCGAGAGCGCCGGCAGCCAGGTGGGCTGCGCCATCGGCGGGCACGAAGGCGTCCTGGCGTCGGCCCACGCCGCCAAGGGCCGCCGCCACGCCGAGCACCTCGCCCCCCAGATCGACTTCGTGCGGCGCCAGGCCGGCATCGAGCTGTCGGACCTCGGGGCCATCGCCGTCGACGTCGGGCCGGGGCTGTTCACGGGCCTCCGGGTGGGGATCGCCACGGCCGTCTCGATGGCGCACGCCCTCGGCGTGCCGATGATCCCGATCACCAGCCCGGACCTGATGGCGTTCCCGGCCCGGTGGACCAGCCGCCTCATCGTGACGGCCCTCGACGCCCGCCGCGGCGAGCTGTTCACCGCCCTGTTCCGCCGCGTGCCGGGCGGCATCCAGCGGGTGCGCGACGTGAACGTCTGCACCCCGGACGACCTGGCGGCGGAACTCACGGCGCTGGACGAGCCGACGCTGCTGCTGGGCGACGGCGCCCTGCGCTATGCCGACACGTTCCACGACCTCGGCCGGGTCGAGATGGCCGAGCAGGGGCTGGCCCTGCCGAGCGCCCGGGCGCTGGTGCAGTTGGCGCACGCCCGGGCCATGCGCGAGGAGTTCGTGCAGCCCTGGGAGCTCGAGCCGGTGTACCTGCGCAAGCCGGACGCCGAGATCAACTGGTCGACCCGGGAGGGCGGGGCGTGAGTGCCATCGGGGCGCCCCCCTCGGGCGACGTGGTGCTGCGGCCCATGGCCGACGCCGACCTGGACGTGGTTCGCGGCATCGACACGCTGGTCTACCCGGATCCGTGGGCGCCGGAGTTCGTGGCCGGCCAGCTGCGCGACACCGAGCGCTGGGTGCACCTGGTGGCCGAGCGGTCAGGGGCGGTGGTCGGCCACGCCGCGTTCACGGTGGCCGTCGACGAGGCCCACGTCACGACCGTGGCGGTCCTGCCCGACGAGCAGGGGAGCGGCATCGGCGCCCGGCTGGTGGCGGCGCTGTGCCGGGAGGCGGTTGCCCGGGGGCTCGACGCCATGACCCTCGAGGTGCGGGCGTCGAACCGGCGGGCGGTCGACCTGTACCGGCGCTTCGGCTTCGCCCCGGCAGGGGTGCGCCCCGACTACTACAACCCGGCCGGCGGCGACGGCCGCGAGGACGCCCTCGTCATGTGGGCGCACGACATCGGCGACCCGGCGTTCCTCGCCCGGGTCGACGTCGCCGAGCAGGAGGCCCGCCCGTGACCGACGTGATCCTCGGCATCGAGACCTCCTGCGACGAGACCGCCGCCGCCGTGGTCGAGCGCGCCCAGCTGGTGCGCTCCTCGGTGGTGTCCAGCCAGGTGGAGCGCCACGCCCCGTTCGGCGGGGTGGTGCCCGAGATCGCCGGCCGTGCCCACGTCGAGGACCTGGTGCCGGTGGTCGCCGAGGCACTGGTGTCGGCGGGCGCCGACGGGGCCGACCTGGACGCCGTGGCCGCCACGACCGGTCCCGGCCTGGCCGGCTCGCTGCTGATCGGCGTGAGCGCCGCCAAGGCGCTGTCGCTGGTGTGGGGCGTGCCGTTCGTGTCGGTCAACCACCTCGAGGCGCACCTGTACGCCTCGTTCGTGGAGGAGCCTGACCTCGAGTTGCCGCTGGTCGTGCTGCTGGTGTCCGGCGGCCACACGATGCTCGTGCTCATGGAGGACCACTGCCGGTACCGGCTGCTGGGCTCGACGCTGGACGACGCCGCCGGCGAGGCCTTCGACAAGGTGGCCCGCTACCTGGGCCTCGGCTACCCGGGCGGCCCCGTGATCGACCGGCTGGCCGGCGACGGCGATCCGACGGCGTTCGCCTACCCCCGGTCGCTGGTGCAGGAGAACCCGGACACCCTGCCCGACGACCGGCGCTTCGCCTTCTCGTTCAGCGGCCTCAAGACCGCGGTCGTCAACCACGTCCGCAACGAGCCCGACGTCCCGACCGCCGACGTGGCGGCCTCGTTCCAGGAGGCCGTGGTGGACGCCCTCGTCACGAAGGCCCGCTGGGCCGTCGAGGCGACCGGGGCGAGGGGGGCGTGCCTGGGCGGCGGCGTGGCGGCCAACTCCCGACTGCGGGAGGCGTTCCTCGACGAGTGCGAGTCGCTGGGCGTGCGGGCGTTCCTGCCGTCGCGGTCGATGTGCACCGACAACGCCGCCATGGTGGCGGCGGCCGGCTGGTGGCGTCTCTCGATGTTCGGCCCCAGCCCCCTCGACACCGGCGCCGATCCCAACCAGGGCCTCCCCCTCATCACCTGATCAGGTGAGTGGGGCGAAAACGCCGCCCCGACACGTTGGGAGGCCGGAGAGGCGACCGTATCGTTGGCACTCGTCAACCGAGAGTGCCAAGGGCACTCGACGTCCATCCGGCGGCCATCCCGGTCGTCGTTCCGATCAACGAAGAGGGAAGAAGCGTTCGATGAACCTGCAGCCCCTGGAGGACCGCATCGTGGTCCGTCCCAGCGATTTCGAGGCCACCACGGCCAGCGGCCTGGTGATCCCCGACACCGCCAAGGAGAAGCCCCAGCAGGGTGACGTGCTGGCGGTCGGCCCCGGCCGTCGCTCCGAGAACACCGGCGAGCTGGTGCCGATGGACGTCGCCGAGGGCGACACCGTCGTCTACAGCAAGTACGGCGGCACCGAGATCACCGTCGGCGGCGAGGACCTCCTGATCCTCAACGCCCGCGACGTCCTCGCCATCCTCAAGTAGGCGCAGATGGCGAAGATTCTCACGTTCAACGAAGAGGCCCGCCGGGGCCTCGAGGTCGGCGTCAACAAGCTGGCCGACGCCGTCAAGGTGACGCTCGGCCCGCGCGGCCGCAACGTCGTCCTCGACAAGAAGTTCGGCGCACCCACCATCACCAACGACGGCGTCTCGATCGCCCGCGAGGTCGAGCTCGAGGACAGCTTCGAGAACATGGGCGCCCAGCTGGTGAAGGAGGTCGCGACCAAGACCAACGACATCGCCGGCGACGGCACCACGACCGCAACGGTGCTGGCCCAGGCGCTGGTCCGCGAGGGCTTGCGCAACGTGGCCGCCGGTGCCAACCCGGTCGGCCTCAAGCGGGGCATCGAGCAGGCCGTCCATGCGGCCGTCGAGGCCATCGCCGACCAGGCCGTGCGCGTCGACGACTCGAAGGAGCAGATCGCCAACGTGGCCGCCATCTCGGCCGCCGACGCCGAGATCGGCGGGATCATCGCCGACGCCATCGACCGGGTGGGCAAGGACGGCGTGGTGACGGTCGAGGAGTCCAACACGTTCGGCATGGACCTCGACTTCGTCGAGGGCATGCAGTTCGACAAGGGCTACCTGTCGCCGTACTTCGTCACGGACCCGGAGCGCCAGGAGGCGGTCCTCTCGCCCGCTGCTGATCATCGCTGAGGACGTCGAGGGCGAGGCCCTTGCCACACTGGTCGTCAACAAGATCCGCGGCACCTTCAACTCGGTGGCCCTCAAGGCCCCGGGCTTCGGTGAGCGCCGGAAGGCGATGCTCCAGGACATGGCGATCCTCACCGGCGGCCAGGTCGTCGCCGAGGAGGTCGGCCTGAAGTTGGACGGTGTCACGCTCGACATGCTGGGCACCGCCCGCAAGGTGGTCGTCACCAAGGACGACACCACCATCGTCGAGGGTGCCGGCGAGACCGCCGACGTCGAGGGCCGGATCGGCCAGATCAAGGCCGAGATCGACAACACCGACTCCGACTGGGACCGCGAGAAGCTCCAGGAGCGCCTCGCCAAGTTGGCCGGGGGCGTGGCCCTCGTCCAGGTCGGCGCCGCCACCGAGGTGGAGCTCAAGGAGAAGAAGCACCGCATCGAGGACGCCCTCTCGGCGACCCGGGCGGCGATCGAGGAGGGTGTGGTCGCCGGCGGCGGCACCGCCCTGCTGCGGGCCCGTGCGGCCGTCGCGGCGGCGGGCGAGGTCCTGTCGGGCGACGAGGCGACCGGTGTCCGGATCGTCCACTCGGCCCTGGAGGCCCCGGCCCGGCTGATCGCCGACAACGCCGGCCTCGAGGGTGCCGTCATGGTGCGCGAGGTCGAGCAGGCCAGCGGTTCGACGGGCCTCAACGCCGCCACCGGCGAGATCGTCGACCTGGTGGAGGCCGGCGTCATCGACCCGGCCATGGTGACCCGTGCGGCGCTGCAGAACGCGGCGTCGATCGCGGCCCTGCTGCTCACCACCGAGGCGCTCGTGGCCGACAAGCCCGAGCCCGAGCCGGCGATGCCCGCCGGGGGCATGGACCCCATGGGCGGCATGGGCGGCATGATGTAGCGAGGGACCCGCCCCTCCGGGGCGACCCTTCGACGTGGAGCCGGGCCGCAGGGCCCGGCTCCCGTCGTTTTCGGGGGCGGCGGTACCCTCCGGGGATGGACGAGGCCGTCGACGACCCCCGGCCGGCACCGGACCCGGCGAAGCTGGCGGGGCAGTTCGACGAGTGGGTGCGGGGCGAGGCGCTGCCGGGCCGGATGCTCGCCAACCTCAAGACCGGCCGCCTACCCGAACTGCTGGCCACTTCCGGCGACCGTGCCGCCGGCCTGGCCGAACTCTGGCAGGGCTGGGAGAAGGGCACCACGGTCCCGCTCGAGGTGGCGCAGGGCCTCGCCGACGGCGGGCTCACCGACCTGCTGGCCGACCTGGCCGAGGCGTGAGCACGCCGACACGTCCGGACCGCCGAGAAACGGCGTGAGCGGCCCGCCGGGCCGCGGCGGGCCACAGCTGATCCCCCGTCCCGACGGCTGGCGACCCGGCGACCCGGCGCCCTGGGCCGGCGTGGCCGACCGCACCTTGACCCTCGACCGGGTCCTCGCCGCCGTCGAGGGTCGACAGCCCGCCGGCGTCCGAGGCCGACAGCACACCGGCGAGGAGCAGGCTGCCGGGGTCCTCGTGGCCCTCTACGACGACGACGGCCCCCACGTGGTGCTCACCCGCCGGTCGCCCCGCCTGGCCTCCCACACCCACGAGGTCAGCTTTCCCGGCGGCCGCCACGACGCCGACGACCCCGACCTGTGGTCCACCGCCCTGCGGGAGGCCACCGAGGAGACCGGTCTGGGCCCCACGGTGCCGAGGCTCGTCGGCCACCTCGACCTGCTCACCACCGTCGGCAGCGGCAGCATCATCCACCCGTTCGTGGCGCTGCTGCCCGGCCGGCCCGACCTGGTCGCCAACCCCGACGAGGTCGAGGCGGTCCTCCACGTGCCCCTGGCCGAACTGCTCCTCGACGGGGTGTACCGGGAGGAGGAGTGGGACTTCCCCGGCGGGCCGTGGCGCATCACCTTCTTCGAACTGGTCGGCGACACCGTGTGGGGAGCCACGGCGGCCATGCTGCGCCAGCTGCTCTGCCTGACACTGGGGGTCGACGACCCCCTCGGGTATGTTCGCGCCGATGGCGACGCCTGAGCCCACGGAGTCCCCGCAGCCACCCCGACACCAGACGCCGGAGGAGTTCCGCGCGGCCGGCCACGCCACCGTCGACTGGCTGGCCGACTACCTCGCCGGCGTCGCCGACCGCCCCGTCACCCCCGGCATCGCCCCCGGCGACGTGCGGGCCCTGCTGCCCGACCGGGTCCCCGAGGCGGGCGAGCCGTTCGAGGCACTGCTCGACGACGTCGACCAGGTCGTCGCCCCGGCCCTCACCCACTGGCAACATCCCGGCTTCTACGGCTACTTCCCGTGCAACTCGTCGCCGCCGGCGGTGCTCGGCGAGCTGCTCTCGGCGGGCCTCGGCACCCAGGGGATGCTCTGGTCCACCGGCCCCGCCTGCACCGAGCTCGAGATCCACGTCCTGGACTGGCTGGTCGACCTCTGCGGCCTGCCCGACCGGTTCCGGTCCGACGGCCCCGGCGGCGGCGTCATCCAGGACTCGGCCTCCTCGGCGACCCTCTGCGCCATCCTGGCCGCCCGCGACCGGGCCGGCGGGGCCGCGGCCCTCCCGAACCTGGTCGCCTACACGTCCACCCAGGCCCACTCGTCGGTCGAGAAGGGCGTTCGCATCGCCGGGTTCGAGGCGGGGCAGCTGCGGGCCATCGCGGCCGACGCCGACCACGCCATGGACCCCGTCGCCCTCGCCGAGGCGGTCGCCGCCGACCGGGCGGCGGGCCTCGTGCCGTGCATCGTCGTCGGCACCGTGGGCACGACCTCCTCAGGCGCCGTCGACCCGTTGCCGGCCATCGCCGAGGTCGCCGCCGAGGCGGGCGCCTGGCTCCACGTCGACGCCGCCTGGGCCGGCTCGGCCGCCGTCTGTCCAGAGCACCGGAACCTCCTCGATGGCCTCGACCGGGCCGACAGCTACTGCTTCAACCCCCACAAGTGGCTGCTCACCAACTTCGACTGCACCGCCTTCTACCTCGCCGACCGGGCGCCGCTGCTGGACTCGCTGTCGATCCTCCCCGAGTACCTGCGCAACGCCGCCAGCGACGCCGGCGAGGTCGTCGACTTCCGGGACTGGCAGGTGCCCCTGGGCCGCCGATTCCGGTCCCTCAAGCTCTGGTTCGTACTGCGCAGCTACGGCGTCGAGGGCCTGCGGGCGCACATCCGCCACCACGTGGCCGCCGCCGGTGCCCTCGCCGAGCGGGTCGCCGCCCACCCCAGGCTGGAACTGGCCGCCCCGCCGTCGCTGGCACTCGTCTGCCTCCGCCACGTCGACGGCGACGACGCCACCGAGGCCCTGCTGGCCGCCGTGAACGCCACCGGCGAGGCGTTCCTGACCCACACCCGGCTCCACGACCGCTACGTGCTCCGGGTCGCTGT
>LULY01000105.1_pt1 | contig 10837 bp, 10 predicted proteins | sample 730031 | NCBI WGS metagenome assembly LULY01 (sample SAMN03860277, study PRJNA289734) | marine metagenome | biome: seawater column; feature: ocean; material: water; isolation source: Red Sea water column Station 91 - depth 200m | place: Saudi Arabia: Red Sea | collected 2011-10-15 | depth 200 m
GTTGTAGCCCTTGGCCTCGTCGTCGACGAACTCCTCGGGCAGGTTGACGACCGTCGGACCCTTGGAGGACAGGTCGGGCACGATGCGGGCCATGGCCTGCACGTCCTCGTAGCGGGTCGGCAGCCAGGAGCCGCCGTAGCGCTCGGTGTGGGCGATGGGGCAGCGGTCGCGCAGTTCGGCCCAGGCGGCGGTCGGGTCCCGGATGTAGTCGGGGTCGAAGATGTCGTAGTCGGTGGCCAGGTCCTCGACCGGGCAGCGGCCGGTTGGTGCGTCGGCGGTGTCGGTCATCGCGGCCCCCTTCAGTCCTCGACGATCGTGATGGCGAACTCGGGGCAGTTGTCGACGATCAGCTGCGCCTTCTCCTCGAGCCCGTCGGGGACGACCCCGTCGGCGAGTTCGAAGGCGTTGCCGAAGTCGTCGACGTCGACGAGTTCGGGCGCCAGCGCGTAGCAGCGGCTGTGGCCTTCGCACTTGTCCGGATCGACGTGGATCTTCATCGCGGTCTCCCTGATCGTGCCGTCGGACCAGAGTACAGATTCGTATTGCGGCCCACCGGGTTGCGTCGTCAGCCCAGCGGCAGGTTGATCTGCTTGGCCTCCAGGAACTCGGCGAGGCCGTAGCGGCCCAGCTCCCGACCGTTGCCGGACTTCTTGTAGCCCCCGAACGGGGCGTCGGTGTTGAGGAACGAACCGTTCATGTCGACCTGGCCGGTCCGCAGCCGCTTGGCGACGGCGATCGCCCGGTCGTTGTCGGAGCTCCACACGCCACCGGACAGGCCGTACTCGGAGTCGTTGGCGATGCGGACGGCGTCCTCCTCGTCCTCGTAGCCGATGATGGACAGCACCGGGCCGAAGATCTCCTCCTGGGCGATCGTCATCGAGTTGTCGACGTCGGCGAACACGGTGGGCTTCACGTAGTAGCCGGCGTCGAGGCCGTCGGGCTTACCGGTGCCGCCCGTGACGAGCGTGGCGCCCTCGTCGATGCCGGTCTGGATGTAGCCCTGGACGCGGTCCCACTGGGCCTGGGAGACCAGCGGGCCGAGGCGGGAGCCGGCGTCGTCGGCGGGACCGACGGTGAAGCCGGCGGCGGTGGCGGCGGCCAGTTCGGCGGCCTCGTCCATGCGGTCGGCGGGCACCAGCAGCCGCGTGAGGGCGCTGCAGGTCTGGCCCGAGTTGAGGTAGGCGGCGCCGACCGCCGAGGGGATCGCCTTCTCGAAGTCGGCGTCGTCGAGGACGATGTTGGCGGACTTGCCGCCCAATTCCTGGTGGACCTTGGTGACGTTGGAGGCGGCCACCTCGGCCACCCGGGTGCCGGCCCGGGTCGAGCCGGTGAACGACACCATGTCGACGTCGGGGTGGGCGGCGATGGCCTCGCCGACGACCGGGCCCACGCCGGACACCAGGTTGAACACGCCGGCGGGGAAGCCCAACCCGTCGATGATCTCGGCGAGGACGAAGGCGTTCAGCGGCGCCACCTCGCTGGGCTTGAGCACCACGGTGCAGCCGACCGCCATGGCGGGCGCGACCTTCGCCATGATCTGGTGCAGCGGGTAGTTCCAGGGCGTGATGCAGCCGACCACGCCGACCGGTTCGCGGGTGACGAGCGAGCGGCTGATGGTCTCCTCGAAGTCGAAGTTGCGGGCGGTCTCGGGGACGCCGGCGGTGGTGGCGGCCGGCATGCCGGCCTGGATCATCGTCGAGAGCGTGGCGGGCATGCCGACCTCGCTGGAGATGAGGGCGCCGATCTCCTCGGCTCGGGCGGCCAGCCCGGCGCCCAGCTTCTCGATGAAGCCCAGTCGGTCCTCGAGCGAGCGCCCCGACCACTCGGGGAAGGCGGCCTTGGCGGCTGCGACCGCCGCGTCGACGTCTGCGGCGGTGCCGTCCGGGACGTGACTGCATGGCTGGTTCTCCACCTGGGGGTCGATCGTGGCTCCGGGACGGACGTCCCGAGTCGTGATCATGCGCCATGAGCGGCTGAAGCGCCAAAGGCGGCCGGCGGCTACGTTCGAGAGCGTGCCGTGACGGCGCGGCGCCGCGATCCGAGGGGGAGTCGACGATGCGGGTGATGCTGACAGGGGCGACGGGTTTCATCGGCGGCCACGTGCTGCGGGCGCTGGTTGACGCCGGCCACGAGCCGCTGGCGCTGGTTCGAAGCGCGGAGAAGCTCGGGCAGTTGCGGGCGCTGCACGACATCGGGGCCGAGGTCGCCCACGTGGTCGGCGACATGACGGACGCCGAGGCGGTCGCCGCGGCCATGGAGGGCTGTGACGCCTGTATCCACACGGCGGCGTTCACGAGCCTGGACCCGGAGCAGATGCACGTGGCCCTCGAGGTGAATGCCCCGGGGGCGGTCAACGTGCTGGACGCCGCCGCTGCGGCCGGCTGCGACCCGATCGTGCACCTGTCGACGATGTCGGTGATCTTCCCGCCCAGCGGCGATGTCCTGTCCGGCGACGATCCGGTGCAGGGCGGCGGCAACCCGTACAACGCCTCGAAGGCGATCGCCGAGGAGCACGCCCGGGGCATGCAGGCCGCCGGGCAGCCGGTCCAGATCCTCTATCCGGCCGGGGTGACGGGGCCGACCGATCTGGGGCTCAACGTGCTGGCCGCCAACCTGATCCCCACGTTGCAGAGCGAGATCATGATGAGCCTGGCCTCGGGCGGGTGGCTGCTCGTCGACGTCCGGGACCTGGCGTCGGCGATGGTCGGCCTGTTGACGCCGGGTCGTGGTCCGCAGCGTTACGTGGCTGGTGGCACGTACATGGACTGGGGGGAGTTCCATGCGGTCGTCACCGAGGTGACGGGCTGCGACCGGGCACTGTTCCCGACGCCGCGCGATGCCCTCGAGCAGATGGTCGACGCCGAGGCCGTCGAGATCATGCTGGGCATCGTTCCCGGCGACGACGCCGGCCTGTTGGCCGACAGCGGCGTGGGCGCCTGGCGGCCGGTCGAGGAGACCCTCCACGACACGGTGTCCTGGCTCGTGGCGGGAGGCCTCCTGGCCCCCGACCGCGCCCCCAACTGCACCTGACCCTCCCACGACCTCGTCACGAGGTCAGGTGTCGAGGATGGTCACCGTGCCGGTGTCGCCGTTGACCTTCACCTGGGCCCCGTCGGGGATGCGCGTCGTCGCACCGGTCGCCGACACCACGCACGGGATGCCGAGTTCGCGGCTGACGATGACGGCGTGGCTCATGGTGCCGCCCACGTCGACGATCACGCCAGCCGCCGGGACGAACAGCGGCGTCCACGACGGGTCGGTGATGGGTGCCACGAGGATGTCGCCGGGCTCGAGGGCGCCGGGGTCCGCCGGGTCGGTGACGACCCGGGCCCGTCCGATCGCCGTGCCGGCGCTGCCGCCCATGCCCTGCACGACCTTCCGGGTCGACAGCGGGACCTCGCCGCCCTGCCACGCCTCGGGGCCGGGCACCACGCCCTCGAACCAGTAGGGCGGCGTGAGATCGAACAACCCGAGGTAGGTGGCCTCCCGCTCGGCCGCCTCGCCTGCCAGGCCACCGTCGATGGCCGACTCCAACTCGGCGTCACGCAGCATGAACACCTGCCCGGCATCGGCCAGGCGCCCATCGGTGGCGAGGCGGCGTCCCAGTTCGAGGGCGGCCAGGCGGGCCTCATGGATCACCTTCACGATCGTGGCCTTGGCCTGCTCGCGGGCCGGGATGAACACGCTGCTGGCGGTGTTGGCGATCTCGAGGGTTCCGGCCTGCTCCTCGCTGCCGGCGACCATGCCCCGCAACTCCTCGAGGGCCTCGCCGGCCCTCGCTGCGGCCGCCTCGTGGCGGGCACGCGGGTCCCCGTCGTCGCCGGCCAGGCGCATCCGGTCGATCAGCGCGAGCACCAGCTCGGGGTGGGTGCCCCAGGCGGGTGATCGCAACTCCCACTCGTTGGGGCCACGGCTGCCGTGCGCCAGCAGCAGGTCGTCGAGTCCGGCGAGGAACCCGGCAGCGGCATCGCCGAGTCCGACCAGCCGGTCGTGGAGTCCGTCGACGCCGGCCTCGAAGGCAGCGGTCAACTCGGCGGAGGCGGCCACCTGCCGGCTGAGGTCCCACATGGCGAAGCTGGGGGCGGCCGACGCCACGCCACCGAGCCCGCCGGCGATCCGCAGGTCGTAGCCGGGCTTGCCGAGGCCGAGGGCCAGCGCGGTGATGGCGCCCATGGTGACCGAGGCGGCTGCGCTGACTTCGCCGTGGAGGGCGAACACCCGGGCGAAGACGGGCGGCATCTCGCGCATGCGGGCCACCAGGTCGGCCTCGCTGCACAACCCGAGGTCGGGACGGGCGGCCACGAGGGCGTCGACGGCGACGACCTGCTCGTCGAGGGCGGGGAATTCGGTGGCGGTCATCCACGAGAACATCAGGCCGTCGACACGGGCGGTGATCTCGGGGTCGTCGTCCTTGGGGCGGGGCTGGTACGGCGGCAGCACCGACTGGGAGCCGAAGAAGCCCATGTCGACCATCTCGGGGGTCATGCCCGAGGAGCGGGCGCCCATCAGGCGGGCGATGCTCAGGTTCAGGTACATGTAGCCGCCGAAGATCTCGAACATGACCTTGTGCCCGTCGTCGACCTCGTCGAGGTCGATCGTGAAGCGGGACATGAAGTCCCGCATGCCGACGTCGCCGGCGCCATGCCAGGTGTGGTCGGCGGTCAGTGGCGAGACGGGGTCGGGGAACACCTCACCGACGTTGCCCCGCGTGTAGATCGGGAACGTCGGCGACGGCTCATCGTCCATGAACCAGCCCACGGTCATGATGTCCCCCCTTGCTCGTGGCTCGAGAGGCACCCTACGGCAGTCCCGACGCCGGGTCGGAGGCGGCCGCCGCTCAGGCCAGCATCGAGTCCAGGAATGCGTCGAAACGCGGGTCGTCGATGCCGAGGCCGTCACGGCGGAAGGCCTCCCACGAGCCCCACTCCTCGTCGACGGTGGCGTAGGCGGCCTCGAGGTACTCGGCGTGGCACCACATCATCGCCCGGCTGTTCGCCATCTGGTCGTCGGGGACGTCGTCGGGGTCGACGCCGAGCCGTTCGGCGATCCGGAGCCGGTGGATGTCCTCGCGTTCCTGGAGCCAGGGGCGGCGCAGGTCGTTGCTGAGGAGGTAGTCGTCGATGGCGACCTCCGCCGGCACGCCGAGCAGCCGCAGCAGCACGCCGCCGACGAACCCGGTGCGGTCCTTGCCGGCGGTGCAGTTGAACAACAGGGGGTGACGGTCGGGGTCGGTGGCCAGGTCGAACACCAGCCGGTAGCGGTCGAGGCGGGTGCGGACGCTGTTGCGGAAGTACTCGGTGATCAGGTCGGGTCCGGGTATGGCGTCGGGGTCGTGCTCCATCAGGTTGGCGAGCACGACGAACTCGTTGTCGTCGGCCGAGACCGAGACGTGCACGACCTCGGTACCGGGGAGGTCGGGGTGCGGCCGCTGCTCGATCTCGTCGGGCCGGCGCAGGTCGATGATCGTGCGCAGGCCCACTGACTCGACGGTGGCGAGCGACGGTCCGTCGAGGTCGCTCAGGTAGCCGCCCCGGAACAACCGCCCGGTGCGGACGGTGCGCCCGTCGGTGGTGGGAAGGCCGCCGAGGTCGCGAAGGTTGGCGGCGGCGAGCAGCACCCGTCCGTCGGGGAGCAGGTTGCGGGGGGATTGGCCCATGGCGACCGAACGTAGCGGCACGGTCGGAACGCGGCGAAGCCCGCCCCTCGGGGCGGGCTTCGGTTCCGGTGGTCGGGCCCGGCGTCGATCCGGGGACCTTCCGCTTTTCAGGCGGACGCTCTGCCAACTGAGCTACCCGACCGTGCACCTCCCGCCCGGGGGCGGGGGACGGTGGCGGTCCTGACGGGATTTGAACCCGCGACCTCCGGCTTGACAGGCCGGCGTGCACTCCAAACTGCACCACAGGACCCCGAGCGGGCGACCGGGTTTCCGGGGAAGTTCCGGCCGTCCGTTCTTGGCACCCCCAACGGGATTCGAACCCGTGTTACCGGCGTGAAAGGCCGGCGTCCTAGGCCGCTGGACGATGGGGGCTCGGACCTCGCGAGGGCGGCGCCACGATAGCAAGGGGTCGCGCGAAAGCGGCCCGGCGGGGCCGCCCGTTCACCCTGCCAGGAAGTCGGTCGACGCCTCGACCGCCTCCTCGAGCAGCAGGCCCAGCCACAGCAGCAGCGACCGTTCGGCCACGTCGGGCGCCTCGGGGTCGAACTCGTCCTCCTCGGAGATGTCGAGCCGGGTGCCGAGGACCAGCCGCAGCGAGTTGAGGACGACCATCCACTGTTCGAGTTCGGCCGGGTCGAGGGTGTCGTTGCCGCAGGTGTCGCCGACCACCTCGACGGCGTCGAGTCGGTGGCGGAGCAGGTCGTCGTGGACGAGGGCCATGTAGTCGGCGTCACGGTCAGGGTCGTCGGGGTAGGCGGCCGGGTAGAGGCGGCGCAGGCCGGGGTCGTCGTCGGCGGCCAGCAGGGTCCGCAACTGTTCGGCCAGGCGGCCGACGAGGTCGCGCTCCTCCTCGCCGAGGCGGACCTCGACGAGGTCGCCGGAGCGGGCGAAGGCGACCTGGCGGCGACGGCGGACCACGGTCAGTCGTCCTGCTGCATCGTGGCCCAGAGGCCGTGCTCGTGGAGGCGGAAGACGTCCATCTCGGCCTTCTCGCGGGTGCCGGAGGAGACGACCGCCCGGCCCTTGTGGTGGACGTCGAGCATCAGCTGCTCGGCCTTGTGGCGGCTGTAGCCGAACAGCTTCTGGAACACCCAGGCCACGTACGACATGAGGTTGATGGGGTCGTTCCAGACGAGGACGATCCAGGGCCGGTCGGTGTCGGCGTCCTCGCCGGTGTCGCCCCGGACCTCCTCGCCGACGTCGGGGAGTGCTGCCCGGGTCACGCCGGGACCTCCTCGGTCACGGGTACCTGCTCACGGGCGTCGAGGGCGAGGGCGACGACCGTGCCCCAGAGGGCCGTGGCGCCGATGAGGTGGAGGCCGACAAGCAGCTCGGGCACGCCGGTGAAGTACTGGGTCCAGCCGATGGCGGCCTGGAGGACGACGACGGCGCCGAGGGTCTGCATACGGCTGTGGAGCCGTTCGCCGGTCGGGTCGCGTCGCACCGTGAGGGCGAGGCCGGCGACCAGCAGCAGGAAGACGACGACGGTGGTGCCGTGGACCCGGGCGATGTCGGACGGGGTGAACGGCAGGCGGGGGATCGGATCGTCGTGGCTGCCGGCGTGCGGTCCGGAGCCGGTGACGAGCGTGCCGGTGGCGAGCACCACGACCGAGAAGCCGGCGACGGCGGTGGCCATCGACCGCAGCCGTTCGGACGGTGCCGGCGTCGGCGGACGGACCGCCCGCAGGTGGTCGCCGGCCCGGTGGCGTAGGACCACGGCGTTGCCGACCAGCACCATCGACAGGGCGAAGTGGCCGAGCACCAGCCAGGGGTTGAGGTGGCTGAGCACCACGATCCCGCCGAGCACGATCTGGGCGAGCACGCCGGCGACCAGTCCCCACGACCAGCGCATCAGGTCGGCCCGCCGGGGGGTGCGGGCCATCGAGCCCAGCACGGCGGCGATGACGGCCAGCGACACGAGGCCGGTGACGAGCCGGTTGCCGAACTCGATCCAGCCGTGCAGGTCGGCCTCGGGGACGAACTGGTCCTCCTCGCAGGTGGGCCAGTCGGAGCAGCCGAGGCCGGAGCCGGTGAGGCGCACGGCGCCGCCGGTGACGACGATCATCGCCAGCAGGGCGAGGGCCACGCCGCAGATGCGGTGATAGGCGTCCGGCGTGAGGCGAGGTCTCATGGGCGTCTCCGCACGCTCCGAAGGCTAGGCGGGCGCCCGGGCGGGGCCCACGGCGCCGGGCCTCCATAGGATCGGCGCATGGAACTCACCGGGAAGGTCGTGGTCGTCACGGGTGGTGCCAGCGGCATCGGGAGGGCGCTGGCCGAGCGATTCCACGCCGAGGGGGCGCGGGGGATCGTGGTTGCGGACCGCGACGCGGAGGGCGCCGCCGAGGTGGCGGCCGCCATCGGCGGGACGCCGGTCAACTGCGACGTGGCCGACGAGGCGCAGGTCAAGGCGCTGGTCGACGACACGGTCGAGATGCACGACGGGCTGGACCTGTTCGTCTCGAACGCCGGCTACGTCACCCTTGGCGGCCTCGAGGCCCCCAACGAGGAGGTGACGGACATGTTCGACGTGCACGTCATGGCGCACCTCTACGCGGCCCGCCACGCCATCCCGTACATGGTCGACCAGGGCGGCGGCTGGCTGCTCAACACGGCGTCGGCGGCGGGCCTGCTCTCCCAGATCGGGTCGATGGCCTACTCGGTTACCAAGCACGCGGCGGTGGCGCTGGCCGAGTGGGTCGCCATCACCTACGGCGACCGGGGCATCGGCGTGTCGGTGCTGTGCCCGCAGGCGGTGGAGAGCAACATCCGGGCCAACAGCCCGATGGCCGACCGGCTGGGCGACGACCGGGGCATGGGCGCCGCCGGCGTCGACGGGGTGATGTCGGCCGAGGCGCTGGCGGACGTGGTGGTCGAGGCGCTGGCCGACGAGCGGTTCCACGTCCTCCCGCACCCGGAGGTCGCCGAGTACGTGCGCCGCAAGGGTGACGACGTGGACCGCTGGCTGGCCGGCATGCGCCGCTTCCAGCAGCGCCTGTTCTCGGAGGGCGGGACCCCCGCCGACTGGCTCGTCGGTTGAGGCGGGCGCGGCAACGTCCAGCACCGGCGCGCGGGTCCTAGCCTGACGGCGATGTTCGCGACCCCGCCCACGCCGGCACCTCCGCTCCCGATGCGCGCACGTGTGGCCGGCTACGTCGCGCTCACCAAGCCGCGCATCATCGAGCTGCTGCTGGTCACGACCGTGCCGACCATGTTCGTCGCCGAGCGGGGCGTCCCGTCGGTGTGGCTGATGGTCGCCACGGTGCTCGGCGGCACGCTGGCCGCCGGTGGCGCCAACGCCGTCAACATGGTCGTGGACCGCGACATCGACCGGCTCATGGAGCGCACCAAGGACCGCCCGCTGGTCACCGGTGTGATGACCCCCCGGGCAGCGCTGGTGTTCGCCATCGCCCTCGAGGTCGTGGCGTTCGCCTGGCTGTCCGCAGCCGTCAACCTGCTCAGCGCCGTGCTGGCCGTGTCGGCCACCTTCTTCTACGTGTTCGTGTACACGCTGTGGCTCAAGCGCACGTCGACGCAGAACATCGTCATCGGCGGCGCCGCCGGCGCCGTCCCGGTGCTGGTCGGCTGGTCGGCGGTCACCAACTCCCTCGACTGGGCGCCGGTGGTCCTCTTCCTCGTCATCTTCTACTGGACGCCCCCGCACTTCTGGGCCCTCGCCATCAAGTACCGCGACGACTACGCGAACGCCGAGGTCCCGATGCTGCCGGCCGTTGCCAGCCTCGAGGTCACCGCCGGGCGGATCGTGCGCTACACGGCGATCCTCGTGGCGCTCACCGTCGTGTTCTCGCCCGTGGCCGGCATGGGGGCCATCTACCTGGTGTCGGCGCTGGTGCTGGGGGCCGTGTTCGGGGCGTTCGCCCTGGCGGTGCGCCGGGATCCGAGCGAGCGGACCGCCATGCGGCTCTTCTCGTACTCCATCACCTACGTCACCCTCCTCTTCGGGGCCATCGCGCTCGACGTGGTCGTCTGATCGCGGGCGCCGGAACGGCCGCGAATCCGGGCTGCCGAGGTGCAGGACTGGTGCGATCGGGCGGCTATCCTCACGGCGCCGGAAGAGCGTCAGGATCACCGTCGATCCGCCTAGCCTCTCGTCGTCCGACCACCCTCGGGCGCGTCGACGAGGGTGCCGTCCGGACCCGCAGGACGATTCAACTTCGAGGACGATGACCGACACCTCCCTGGAGACCGGCGACGCCACCGCACTCGAGCGCGTCGTCACCTCCACCGATGCCAACACGCTCGGCCGCTACTGGCTCGGCGCGGGCTCGCTCGCGCTGCTTGCCAGCCTGGTCGCCGGCGTCCTCGTCGCCCTCGAGCGACTCGACCTCTCGGGCGCCGAGGTCTTCGGCAGCGCCGACGAGGTGTTCCAGTTCTGGTCCGCCCACCGGGTAAGCCTCGTGCTGCTCGCCGTCGTGCCGATTCTCGTCGGCCTCGGCACCGCCGTCGCACCCCGCCAGGTCGGCACCGACACGGTCGCCTTCCCCCGCATGGCGGCCTTCTCGTTCTGGACGTGGCTGCTGGGCGCCGGCACCACCATCACCGGCTTCCTGATCGACGGCGGCCTCGGCGCCCCCGACGCCGGCGGCCAGCGCCAGGCGGTCGCCCTCACCATGGTCGGCCTGCTCATGGCCATCCTCGGCCTGCTGGGCGCCACGGTCTCGCTGCTCACCACCATCGTGGCGGGCCGGGTGCCGGGCCTCACGCTGCGGCGCATCCCGCTCTTCAGCTGGACCCTGCTGGTGTCGGGCACCTTCTGGCTGCTGACCCTGCCGGTGCTGGCCGCCAACACCGTGCTCGCCTATGTCGACCTCCGGGGCCGGCCGGCCGTGCGGTTCGGTGCCGAGGACGCCATCTGGGAGCAGCTTTCCTGGGCGTTCACGCACCCGCAGGTGTACGCCTTCGCCCTGCCGCTGGTCGGCATCGCCTTCGACGTGGTCCCGGTGTCGGTGCGCAGCCGCCTCGCCAACCACGACGTCGTCCTCGCCCTGACCGGTGCGCTCGGCGTCCTCGGCTTCGGCGCCTACGCCCAGACCTTCTTCGACACGCCGGGCACGCCGATCATGCGCGAGGCCATCTACGTGGTCGATGCCTTCGCTGCCGCCGTGGTCGCCCTCGCCCTCGTCGGCGGACTGGCCGACACGCTGCGCCGGGGCATCGCCAACC
>LULY01000058.1_pt1 | contig 10722 bp, 13 predicted proteins | sample 730031 | NCBI WGS metagenome assembly LULY01 (sample SAMN03860277, study PRJNA289734) | marine metagenome | biome: seawater column; feature: ocean; material: water; isolation source: Red Sea water column Station 91 - depth 200m | place: Saudi Arabia: Red Sea | collected 2011-10-15 | depth 200 m
ATATTACATTATTTACTTGTGGATTTGGAATGACTACTATTACAAAATACAAATATTACTATTTTAAAAGAGTTTTATCACCCGACTTTTGTGATAAAGTAATTGAACATGGTAAATCATTAGCAGCTGAATCTGCTCAAACAGGGACTAAAAGAGTTCCAAAACAATCAAGGGGTGAGCAGAAACTTCAAAAAGAAATAAGAAATTCTACTATATCATGGATTAGTGATATTTGGATTACTAAAGAAATAGATTATTATGTACATGAAGCTAATATAAAAGCAAATTGGAATTTTGATTTATTAGATAATGATAAAGAAGATATACAGTTTACTGAATATACAGAAGGGCAATATTACGGTTGGCATACGGATTGTAGTACAGGCCCAATGAGACAAGGAAGGTGGAATGGTTTAATAAGAAAATTATCTACTACAGTTTCTTTAACAGACCCAAGTGATTATGATGGTGGAAATTTAGAATTTGATTTTAAAAATTATAAAAATGTACCAGAGATTAAAAATAAATGTATGGAAATATTACCTAGAGGTTCTATCGTAGTATTTCCTAGTTATACATGGCATAGAATAACGCCTGTAACTAGAGGTACTAGATATTCTTTAGTTCAATGGAGCGCAGGTGCACCTTTTAAATAGGAGTGAAAATATGAAAGATAATGTACAAAGTTATTTTGCAAGTCCGATTTATTATGAAGACAAACCAGAATGGCTTGATGATTTAAATAAAATTTGTCAACCATATATTGATGATTCTAAAGCAAATTTTAAGAAAGAATTTAAAAAAAGTGAAGAAGATAAAAATGATTTTACTAAAGTTTATCATTCTGTTAATCTTCTTGATGACCCAAAATTTAATTTCTTTAAAGATTATGTTGGTACTAAATCATGTGATATGTTAAACTATATGGGATTTGATTTAACTCATCATGCTGTATTGTGGCGTGATTTATGGGTACAAGAATTTACAAAAACAGGTGGTGGACATCATAGAGTACATGTCCATGAAAATTGTTGTATATCAGGTTTCTATTTTTTAGAAAGTGAAGGTTCTTATCCAATTTTTCATGACCCTAGACCTGGTGCCGTTATGACACACTTACCAGAAATAGATGAACAGAATTTAACATACGCAAGTAAATCAATAAACTATCAACCTGACGCTGGTGCATTAATGTTATTCCCATCATATATGCCACATGAATATTATGTATCAAATGGTGACCCGTTTAAATTTATTCATGTAAATTTAACAGCAGTAAGTTCTCATATAGTAAATCAAGAAGGAGCTGTATGACATTCAAGAAAGACAGATATAAAATTTTAAGAAATGTAATTCCAATAGATGTTGCAAATTTTGTATCTGATTATTTTAGATTAAAAGGACAAGTTGCAAGAGTATTGTTAGGTAGCACTTATCTTCCAAAACATAATAGAGATTGGGGATTTTGGGGAGATAGTCAAGTACCAAATGCTTATTCTCATTATGGGGATATTGTAATGGAAACTATATTAGATTTACTAACAGAAAAAATGGAAAAAGAAACCAAACTAAAATTATATCCTACTTACTCTTGGGCTAGACTTTATGGTAAGGGTGATATATTGGAAAAACATAAAGATAGATATAGTTGTGAAGTTTCTACAACATTAAATTTAGGTGGTGACATGTGGCCAATATATTTAACAGATACAAAAGGTAAAACGATTAAAGTAAAATTAAATCCTAGTGATATGTTAATTTATTCTGGTTGTGAATTAGAACATTGGCGAGATAGATTTGAAGGTAATGAGTGTATTCAAGTATTCTTACATTATAACGATGCTACAGGTGTAGGTGCTGAAGAAAATAAATTTGATACTAGACCACATTTAGGTCTACCAGTTTGGTTTAAAGGAAAGAGATTAAAATATGAAAAATAAATTAAACATAATACCTTTATTTTCTCATATAGCTCATCCTTGTCAATTTGATTTAACAGAACAACAAACAAAGACACTTGTTGAGATAGCAGATAGTGTAGAATATAGAAAGAGTGGTACTTATCAGTCTGAACTTTTAGTTCATAGAAATGATGCAGATTTAATAAGGGCAGCAAATCTAAACGGTGTTCAATCTAAAAATCTTCATATATTAGAATTACCAGAATTAGATTTTATTAACACTAAGATAGTAAATCAGTTTACTATATTTAAAGATAGTGTAATGAGATGGGAAAATACTGATTTTAAGATAACCACATCATGGTTTACAAGAACTGCACCTGGTCGTGGAGGTGTATATCATACTCATAATAATACTATGTATAGTGGTACTTTTTATTTTAACAATGTTGAGGGAACAGCATCATGTACATTTTCTATGTTTAATTTAAACACATCATATTTAATATTTCCTACTGAATTTAATAATTGGAATTGTACAACATGGAAATTTGTTCCAAAAAATAATGAGTGTATTTTTTTCCCTTCTCATTTACCACATATAGTAGATATTAATACAAGTGATAAAGTAAGATATTCTTTAGCATTTAATATAATACCTGTAGGTGATATTGGTTGGGATGATTCCTATGGTGAGAATGAAGTTACAAATGTATAAACTTATAGATAATTTTTTACCTAAAGATAGATTTAAACGAATACAAGATATGGTTTTTTCAGATGTCTTTCCTTATTACTATTATCCACAGTTAAATCCTAGTCAAAAAGAAGATGAGTTATCATCTTATTTTACACATACATTGTTTACACAAAATCGAAATTATGTTGCTAGTGATTTTTATAATGAATTTAAATTAATAGAAGATATTTTAGATGTTAAAGCTCTTATTAGAATGAAAGTTAATCTTTATCCTAGAGGGAATGAATTAGAAACACATGCATTACATAGTGATAGAGATTTTGAACATAAAGGTTGTATATTGTCAATGAATACTTGTGATGGTGGTACGATATTACATGATGGTACAAAGATAGATTCTATTGAAAATAGAGCATTACTATTTGACCCTAATAAATTACATGCAAGTACAAACTGTACAGATACAAAAGTTAGAATTAATATTATCTTAAATTATTTTTAGTATGTTTAATATAATAAAAAAAGATTTACCACTAAAAAGTTTGATAACAACCTTTGAATGTAAGTTAGATAAACCTGAAATGGATAAAAAGATTAAAAGGATTATTGATGAGTATGGTGATAGACAAAATCATAAAACAAATGTAAAAGCACAGATGACAGAATGGAAGATGTGGGATGAACCTGGTTTCAATGAATTAGTACCAATAGTATTAGATATAAGTAAACAAATTTCACAAACTAAATTTAAAAATAGAAAAATTAATTCTAAATTGGATAGTATGTGGGGAGTGAAATATAAAAGTGAAGAAATAACAATAGCACATGACCATTGGCCTGCTGTATGGTCTTTTGTATATTATTTAAATGCACCTAAAAACGCACCTGGTTTATTTTTTACTGAAATGGGAGAGCATGGAGGTGAAATAAAAATAGAACCTGGTCTTTTAATATTTTTTGAGGGTCATATTACACACGAAGTAAAATCTAAAAAATTTGAAGGCCATAGATATGTGGTATCAGGTAACATTTATGATTAAAGTTATAGAAGATTTTTTACCAGAAGATATACAAAATAATCTTGAAAAACTTATGACAGATGAAGTAAAGTTCCCATGGTTTCTTTATTCAAAAACTGCCAAATCTGATGCATATTTTGATGATAATGTGATAGAAACATCACAGTTAGTACATCAGTTTATGATATATGGTAGTCCAAACTCAAAATATTTTAATGAAGTCTTTACTCTTGTAGAACATTTACAAAAGAAAGTTGATTTTGAGATACCTAAAGAATTTTTATTTCCTAAATGGGATAGAATAAAAGGAAATTGTTTATTTCCTTATCATAATTATACAGAAGATAATTATCATCCTATACATCAAGATAAAGATAAAAAAGATAACTATTATACTTTTTTATACTATGTCAATGATAGTGATGGTGATACAAGATTCTTTTCTGATAATGATAATGTACCCAATGCACATAGAGAACCGATATTTAGATATACCCCTAAAAAAGGTACAGGAGTTTTATTTCCGTCAGAAACTTGGCATTGTAGTTCTAATCCAATGAAAAGTGATTATAGAATGGTAATTAATTATATATTCCAACCCCATTTATTATAAATACTAATAAATATAGGATAATTACATGGCAACACCTACAACCAAAGCAACCTTTAAGACATATTGTAAGAGAGCTTTAGGATTCGGAGTGATTGATATCAATGTCTCTGATGACCAAGTTGATGATAGAGTAGATGAAGCTCTACAATATTTTGCTCAATACCACTATGATGGTGTTGAAAGAATGTATCTGAAATATAAGATTACAGCTGCAGATATAACTCGTGCTCGTGCAAATGCTACGACAACTGCAACCGATACCGCAGATAGTTCAGTTTCATCTTCATTTGAAGAAGGTAAGAATTATATTCCAATGCCTTCAGCTGTAGTATCAGTAATGAATATATTTAATTTTGATGATGCTATGACAAACAATATGTTTGATATTCGTTATCAATTAAGATTAAATGATTTATATGATTTCTCATCTACATCAATTATACATTATCAAATGACAATGCAACAATTAGATTTATTATCTCATATATTAGTGGGTGAGGTACCTATTCGTTATAATCAACATCAAAATAGATTATATTTAGATATGGATTGGGAAGGTGTTAATGCAGATGATTATTTAATTATAGAATGTTATCGTAAGATAGACCCAACTACTTTTACAGATATCTATGATGATATTTACTTAAAAAGATATGCAATTGCTTTGATTAAAAGACAATGGGGTTCAAATCTTTCTAAGTTTAATGGTGTAACTATGTTGGGTGGTGTAACAATGAATGGTGCAGAGATTTATTCTCAAGCTCAAGATGAAATTACAAGACTAGAAGAACAAATTCAATTAGCTTTCGAAACACCTATAGACTATATGATAGGATAATACTATGGCAACCAATAAGGCTTTCCATACAGATAATTCTGCTGCAACAACATCAGAAAAAAATCTGTATAGTGATTTAGTAAAAGAGGCTATACAAATATATGGCCATGATGTCTATTACATTGATAGAACAACAGTAGCAGTAGATAGTCTTTTGGGTGAAGATTCACTTAGTACATTCAGTACACAAGTTCCTATTGAAATGTATGTAGAAGATTCAGAAGGTGGATTTCAAGGTGAAAAAGAATTGATGAATCAATTCGGTTTAGAAAATCGTAATGAATTAAAATTAGTCGTACATAAAACAAGATTTCAAGATTTAACTAAACAGATACAGATAGAAAGTGGAACAGATACTACAGGTGGTTCTATATTATTAGAATCAGGTACGATAGACCAATCAGAAGATTCATCTGTATTAGAAACTGTAAGTGGTTCTGGTAGTTCCTTTTATATACTTACTGAAACAGATGCCGCAAATACAGATAGACCTTATGAAGGTGATTTAGTTTATCATCCCGTATTAGGTAAAGTATTTGAAGTAGCTTTTGTAGACCATGATGAACCATTTCATCAATTAGATAATAATCCTGTATATAAATTAAATTGTAAATCATGGGAATATTCATCTGAAGCTATTGATACAGGGATTACTGAATTAGATGCGGTACAAGATGATGAGAGTAGAGCTGCAACAGACTATCAATTTACATTAGAACAATCATCTGCAGTAAATGAAGATATAAATATAATGAGTGCTAGAAGTAATTTTGGTTTACTACTTGAAGAAACTGATGGTGATAATATAATTTGTCAAGATGATTCAACATCTGTTGGTGAAAGTATATTGTTAGAAAACTCAGCAGATACAGGTGATAAATCATACTTATTAACAGAAGAATATATAGTGGGTGACTATGTACAAGATAAGACAGCACAGAACGAATTATTTGATTCACTAGATAATAATGTATTAGATTTCTCAGAATCTAATCCATTCGGAGATGCAGGAGTATATGTATAATGTTAGGAAATAGACAATTTTATCACGAAACAGTTAGAAATATTATTATAGGGTTTGGTACTCTATTTAATGATATTCATGTAGTTAGAAAAAATAATAGTGGTGTAATTACACAAACTATGAAAGTTCCTTTGGCGTATGGTCCAAAACAAAAATGGTTAGCTAGACTAGACCAAGACGCAGACTTACAGAGTAAAGTTGCTATCACATTACCTAGATTAGGTTTTGAGATAAAGGATATGACATACGACCCTGCAAGAAAATTAAATCGTGTACAAAAATTTAAGAAAGCAAAAAGTGCTAGTAATACAAATCAGTTAGACACACAATACATGCCTGTTCCATATAACTTAAATGTTGAATTATTTGCTATGGCTAAACAATCAGATGATGCCTTACAAATTATTGAACAAATACTACCTTACTTTCAACCAGACTATACATTAACAATCAAAGATATGGATGACATGGATATTGCAAGAGATATACCTATTGTATTAAACAGTATTAATTATGAAGATAATTATAAAGGTGACTTTGCAGAAAGAAGGTCAATTATCTATACATTAGCATTCACTACTAAATTTTATCTATACGGCCCTGTTACATCTAGTAAAGTTATTAAAACTGTACAGGTTGACCAATATACAGATATGGCAGACCAATCACCTAAGAGAGAACAAAGATATACAGTTACACCAAAACCTACAACTGCGGATGCAGATGATGATTTCGGATTCAATGAAACTGTATCTTTCTATCAAGATGCAAAAAACTATGATGAAGAATCTGGTGAAGATAAACTGAATCAAGACTAAGTGAAATAGTTATGAGTAATAAAACTAAAGATATCCTAGATGAAATCTTGGATGTTGAAGAAACAACTACGGAATTAGTTGAAAAAAAACCAAATAATCTTTCAATCAAAAGAGATGATACCCTACAAGATTTAGATACTGATTATAAATATCAGAGAGAGAACTTTTATAATTTAATAGAGAGAGGTCAATCTGCGATAGATGGTATACTAGAAGTCGCACAACAATCAGACCACCCTAGAGCATTTGAGGTAGCAGGTAATCTTATCGCACAAGTTGCTGATGTAACAGAAAAACTTGGAAAATTACAATCTGCTATGAAAAGATTAAAAGAAGTACCGAACACGGCACCAAAGAATATAACAAATGCATTGTATGTAGGTTCTACTGCTGAACTACAAAAATTATTAAAGAAAGAAAAGAAGAAGTAAATGAGTACAAATGTAAACCAATATCTCGGTAATCCAAACCTAAAGCGTATTAATGTTCCTGTTCAATTTACTAAGGAACAAGTAATAGAATATAATAAGTGTATGGAAGACCCACTTTATTTTATAGGGACATATATGAAAATAGTTTCTCTTGACCATGGTCTTATACCTTTTAATATGTATAAATTTCAAAAGAAAATGGTTAAGACATTCCATAAGAATCGTTTTTCTATTTGTAAACTTCCTAGACAATCAGGTAAATCAACAATTATCATAGCGTATCTCTTGCATTATGTTTTGTTCAATCCAAATGTAAATGTTGCCATACTTGCAAACAAATCATCTACTGCGAGAGATATACTAGGAAGATTACAATTAGCGTATGAACATCTACCTAAATGGTTACAACAAGGAGTAATCTCATGGAACAAAGGAAGTTTAGATTTAGAAAATGGTTCTAGTATTCTTGCAGCATCAACATCTGCAAGTGCAATTCGTGGTGGTTCATATAATATTATATTCCTTGATGAGTTTGCGTATGTACCAGCAACTGTATCAGAAGAATTTTTTAATTCAGTATATCCTACAATATCCGCTGGTAAAACTACAAAGGTAATGATAGTATCTACACCACATGGTATGAATATGTTTTATAAGTTATGGACAGATGCAGAAAATAAAAAGAATGATTATATACCAATAGAAGTACATTGGTCAGAAGTACCAGGTCGTGATGAAGTATGGAAAGAAGAAACAATACGAAACACATCACAGTCACAATTTAATTCAGAGTTTGAATGTGAGTTCTTAGGTTCTATTGATACACTAATTGCTCCACACAAATTAAAACAGATGCCTTATGTTGACCCAATACAATCTCATGCAGACTTAGATATATTTGAGAAACCAGACCCAAAGAAAACTTATTTTCTTACCGCTGATGTATCAAGAGGTACATCAAGAGATTATTCAGCGTTTTTAGTTATGGATGTAACTACTGTTCCATATAGAGTAGTTGCCAAATATAGAAATAATGAAATTAAACCTTTAATGTTTCCACATAAGATAAAGGAAGTTGCAAAGGCGTATAATGAGTGTTTTGTTTTAGTAGAAGTAAATGATATAGGTGAACAAGTAGCAAATGCTCTACAATTTGATTTAGAATATGATAATTTAGTCATGGCATCTATGAGAGGTCGTGCAGGACAGATACTAGGAGCAGGATTCTCTGGTGGAAAGGCACAGTTAGGAGTTAGAACAACAAAGGCAGTTAAAAGAATAGGATGTTCGAATTTAAAACAATTAATCGAATCAAACAAGTTATTAATCCCTGATTATGATATAATGAATGAACTATCCACATTCATTGTAAAAGGTTCTTCTTGGTGTGCTGATGAAGGTTGTACTGATGACTTAGTGGCGTGTCTATTCATATTTTCTTGGGCTGTAGACCAGACATACTTTAAGGAATTAACTGATAATGATATTCGAGAAAGAATGTATGCTGAACAGAAAGAACAGTTAGAACAGGACATGGCTCCATTTGGATTCGTAGATAATGGAATAGATAATCCACTTGTTGAAGAAGAAGAGGTTGATGAGTATGGTAATCGTTGGGAACCTGTAAAGATTAGAGACTTTAATTCAGATTGGTAATTACAACATCTGATGTTTTGGATTTGGCCATTGATGTTTTTGTCCGTCAGGTGTTTCCCATAAATGTTCTATAACAATTTCATCACAAGTTAAAAATACAGTATCAATATCTCTAGTCTCAGCCTGTTCTAATTTATGAACTTCCCATTCTGTTCTAATTTTTTCTATATGTGAACGACCAGTTGGGGGAAATGCTTGTTCCATGCATATTTCTCTCGAATCATACATTCCTAAAGGCAAGTCTGGTAGGTTGTGGCCATCGACCAAAGTTATTACTGCTATTAGTATGTAAGCGTACATTTCATCCCTCTTTACTTGAATAAGTATTTATAAGAATTGTTATAAAAATGTAGGGTCTAGTAGGTCATTATCTATCTTTATTAGACAATTAGCACAAACTAGTTGAGATGAATCTATAAGTCTTTTAACTTCTTTTCTACTTTTATCATTCATCCCTACTCTTACGATTCTTTTTCGAATCTCTTTATCATGGGGATAAAACTTTAAACAAGCTATTTCATTCTCACCACAATGTATACACTTACCATTTGATAAATATTCGTTTATTGAAGAAACTCTTTTATGATAGTTTCTTTTTGTAACCTCTTTAATAGTGTTTTTATACTTATTGTAATGATTATTTGACATATACCTATTTATATGTTGAAGAACATATAAAACAAGATATTAAAGGTTTGATTTATTATAAATAACTACAAAGATTTAATAATTAATTATTAGGAGTACATGTCATGGGATTTATGGTCTCACCAGGCGTTCAAGTAAAAGAGATTGATTTAACCAATGTAGTACCTGCAGTCGCTACATCTATTGGTGCTATTGCTGGAGCTTTCCAAAAAGGTCCTGTTTCTTCTATCGTAAATATATCTAGTGAAGAAGAACTGGTAGAAATATTTGGAAAACCCCTAACTACAAGTAATCAATTCGAAACATGGTTTTGCGCCGCAAACTTTTTAAAATATACAGATTCATTAAAAGTGGTCAGAGCAGGAAGTGGACACCTAAATGCTGGTGCCAATTCAGGTATACTAATTAGAGATTTAGACCACTATGATGCAAGTTTCTCAACAGGACAAGGTTCTCATGGGGAATGGGCTGCAAGAACAGCTGGAACTTGGGGTAATGCTTTAAGAGTAGAAATTTGTCCAAGTGCTACAGCATACGAACAGGATTTAAGTACAAATAACTTAGTAAACCAATCAGATGTTGCTGTAGGTGATACAACTATTGTAGTAGATGATGCTGATGCTTCAGGTTATGCATTTAATGTAGGTGATTTAATATCATTTTATTCAGATACAGCAAACACAACAGCAGTAGATGATTATAACGAATACGAAGTCGTATCAATTTCATCAGAAACATTAACAGTTAGATTAAAAGATGACCCATCGGGTGCTGGTTTCCAAACTGCAATCCCAGATGATTCAAAAATTAAAAGACGCTGGAAATATGCTGACTTATTCTCAGGCCCACCTGGTACATCAGATTACAATACTAACGCTGGTCGTGGTTCAGGTGATGAACTTCATGTAGTTGTTGCAGACGCAACAGGAGCAATTACAGGATATGATACGGATGTAGCTGGACAAAGAACATCAGCTGTTATAGAAACATTTGGTTTTATGTCTAAAAACTCATCTGCTAAATCACCACAAGGTGATAGTATATATTACCCAGATGTAATTAGAGCTAAATCAC
>LULY01000203.1_pt1 | contig 10712 bp, 12 predicted proteins | sample 730031 | NCBI WGS metagenome assembly LULY01 (sample SAMN03860277, study PRJNA289734) | marine metagenome | biome: seawater column; feature: ocean; material: water; isolation source: Red Sea water column Station 91 - depth 200m | place: Saudi Arabia: Red Sea | collected 2011-10-15 | depth 200 m
TACTGTAAGTGGAGGTAATGCAGATACTTGACAAAAATACTTAATATTATTCAAATGTGTAATCTGAGTTGGGGCCCCACCGATTGTAAATTCAAATAAACTAGGACGAGCGCCCCCATGAACGAGCGCTCCTTTAAATTTACTTAAATTGAAGTCTGCTGCTGCCATTTGTTATTTTCTCCAAAAAACTTGTTTTAATTATTTATGTCCAAAAACTTAAACAGCACCAACGACTTCTGAGAATTCTACTCCACTTCTAACTGCAACAAAGTTGAGTTGGATAAAGTTGATAGCACGTGAAGGTTTGACAAAAATGTCTCCCCTAAACTGATTTGCATCTACAACTTGTGGTGTATTATTCGAAGCGTCACATACAACAGCGAAATCTTGAATCCCACCTCTTCCTTGAATGTCTCTCAAGAAAGGTTCAACCATCGAAACGAATTGTGAACGTGTAAATTCATCGTTGAATTCAAATAACTGGAATCGAGCTGCATTCGCAATCGCTTTTTCCAGAAGAATGAACAACCTTCGTACATTAATTCGATCAAATGCAGATGGTTTTGTCAACTGTGTTTTGTCACCAAAAAGAACTGTACCTTCGCCTGGAAACGAAACAATTGGATTAACTTGTGATTGATACAACTTATCTCGTTCTGCTTTCTTTGGATTAAAAGGAAGTTTTACAACACCCTTAATCTGACCCCTAGTGAAACCGCCAGGACTAAAGAAAGGATCACGTTCCGAATCAGTTCTTGCACAAGTTCCAGCAGTATCTCCGTTCAGAGGAACATAACGTAATTTATCGTTATGTTTGTCAAACATTTGTTTCCAACCAGAATCCATAACTCCATAAGAAGAGTTCTTATTAACAGTATCACGATAATCAATTACGTTATCGGTTGCAACTGAAGAACTTGAAGCACCAACAACATCAGCGTATTCTGGTGAAAAGAATGCAATACAATCTTTACGTGATTCTGCAATTTTTCCAATACAATGTTGAACAACTGTTGAAGCATGATTTCCACACATCAACAATGAAACATCAACATCTTCTGCCGATTTCAGTTTGTCGTATGCACGAATAAGATCTGCTGAACTTGGTGCGGTTCCGTCTGCTCCACCTTGCATACTTAATGTGTAAGGTCGAGAAGGATTTGCATATTCGTCGGCGGTTTGTGCTCCTGTTGCATCAGCTGTTGCACCCCAAGCACGCAAAGTTGCATCACCAGTAATTGAATTAGTAAAAAGAGTTCCATTTCCTGCAAGGTCTTGTGCCGTTGCAGTTGCAGCAATTCCAGTAATTGAAGGATGATTTAACCACCAAATATATCTGGAATATTTGTTGAGATAATTTTTGTAAAAAATATCTTCTCCTTGATCATCTCTTGCACCACTTGCAACAGAAAGATTTGGCCACGCTTCTATAACTTGTCCTACTGTTCCTGACCAATCTCCATCTTCATCAACAACTGCAACGTGAATTTCGTCCATTGACATAAGTTTGTCAGCTGCATGTGTGGATGTTGTAGGTGCGCCTTCGTTAAATGAACCTTTATATTCCCATTCTCTTGAATATGCTTGTGCAGATGCAGTTGCATCCCAATTCGTATCAGTAGTAATAGCTACATTTGATGTAATAGTTTTTATTCTTCTAGTTTCATCACCAATAACAATTGAATCTCCAACTACAAATTGTGTATCAAATAAAGAACCAGATCCAGTTACAGTAGGACTACCAAGAGTTACCGAAACAGTTCCTTTCATAACACCAGAAGCTGTAGCAAATGCAGATCTCTTTTGGCGTGTAACCGCAGCTCCTGCACTTACATTAGCATCATCAGATGAACTTGTTGAAAATGCAACGCAAGCAACGTTGGAAGTGATAGCAGTAACAATATGTTTTCCTGTTTCCCCAGCAATCGCTAACGCATCACCTACTCTTAATTCTATATCAAAATAAGTACCTGTTCCTGCGATAGCACCAGTTGCTTGTGTCCATGCAACTGTTCCAGTTAATGTTGCAGATGGTCTATCTGCTGGACAAATGGATACCTTTAAACTATTTCCAAGAGCTCCTGCCCATTTTGCAACTGCCCATCCGTCATTTGCGTAACCAGATATACCACCACCTTCTGCTCCACCTTGTTCTGGATCGTAATTGGTGTAATAATCTTCGGATGTTTTGATTTGTACATTAACGTATGCGGCTGTATTTGCGGCAGCGTTAAGAGGTGCAGCTGCATTAGTTGAGGTCGTGTTTGCAGCACGAACAAGATTTAATGCATTCGTATAAGACAGAAAATTAGCAGCTGTGAAAAAATGTTCATAATTATTGTCGTCTGGTTTTCTAAATTGATCTACCAGATTATCTTCGTCCGTAACCAAAGTCACTTCTTCGATTGGGCCCCAGTGAAATCTTCCGGCGAACCCACCAACTGAGGTTCCTGCAGCGACTACTACATTCGTCAGGTCAATTTCTGAGGTATTAACGCCTGGACTTACTTGAAAGGGCATGTTTATTCTCCATTAAAATTTTTGAGTTTTTTTCGTAATAGTATATTACTCTATGGAATATTTATAAATATTCATAATTGATGAATAATATTTAGTGTACTGTAAACATGAAGTTTCCCAAAAAAGCCATAGATCGTTTTAATGCAAAAGTCAATAAAACCAATGACTGTCACGTTTGGAATGCAGCCAGACAAAAACAGGGATATGGTATGTTTTCTATTTTTGGCAAGTCTATGCCCGCACATCGATTTTCTTATCTTTTACACAAGGGAAATATTGCTGAAAATATGGTTGTTCACCAAACTTGTGAAAATAATGGTTGTGTTAATCCAGAACACCTAGAACTTCAAACTAAAAGTCAAAATAAAAAAAGTTATAGTTCAGTTCGTATTAGTAAAGAAATGGTTGAAAGAGAAAGTATCAAATATCTTTTTCGACTTCGTAATATTCGACCAGAATTAGAAAAAGAAATAGATGCGTTACTTTTATTATTAAATACTGAAATAATAAAAGAACAAGACGATTTTGGATTTGAATCAGAATCTAAGAAAAAAGAATACCTCTAAAAATATTCATATTGGTTTTTATCACCAGCAGGTTTCCAAATATTGTCATCGCCTGGAATTTGAAATTCATCAGAATCATTACCATCATTAATAATTCCAAATGGAACTAACTCTTCTTCAATCATTTTCATTTGTTCTGCAAACATTTTTTCCCGAATATCTTGATCTGTCAGTTCTCTAAAATATCTTTGTTGAACCAACCAAGAAAACAGAACCATTGTCATAACTAAATCATCATTAGCACCATCTTCCGCTTCCCATGAAGTACTCTTTCCAATAAAGGTTGTTAATTCGGAGATTGTATCAAAATCTTCAATAAGTAGGTTATTTCTTTCAATCAAGTCCTTGAGAGTTGCACATCCAATTCTTTTAACTTGTTTTGTCGTGCGAATCCCCATTGATACATTCTTAGAAAAACCACTTCCAATTTGTTGACCATTCCGGCCGTGCATCGTGACCATCATCATGTTTTCATATTCCATGTCATGATAATTCTACCAAAACAAATGCTTCGTTGTATTTCTGTGCCGTTGTGTAAATCACGTTTGGATACAGCATTGGAGAAATATCATTCTTTCGATATTTTGCAACTTGTCGATAAGGTTGTTTTGTTACATCAACAACTGAAAATGCAGAATAATCTAAACCAACTCCTCTTGCAACATCACACACCATTACATAGGTATGTTTCGCAATTGGTTCTTGATATACATCCAATCCTTCGTGTTGAAAAATAGGATTCTTAAACGGCATCGACATGAGTTTATCTGTTGAAATAAGCGTATTTGAACTACCAAGAAATGAACATTCAAACTCTTGTTGAAATTGTCGTTCAGAAGTATTCCGAATAGTTTTCTGTTTCCATTCTTCATCTCTATCTGGAACTTGTGTCCAATGAACTGAAATTGGTGAATAATCATTTTGTTTTTCTTCTGCATCTGTCCACAACTTGTAAAACATATTCATTCCATTTGGCGTAGAAACGATGAATACTTTTGTAGTTTTACCAGAAGAAATAGTAGGATAAACAGAACTGAAAAACTCTTCTGAAATATTAGAAGGCACAAATGCAAATTCGTCTAAGAAAATGATATTAAAAGTTCCTCCTCGAATTGCAGATCCAGATGTCGAACTAGCAAGAATTTTCGAGCCATTTTCAAGTTCAATGTTTCCTTTATTCCATATTAGAATTCCTTGTTGCAACCACTTCGGCATATGTTCGTATGCAAGTTGTAATCTTCCAAGAAGTTCCATTGCAGTTGCTTTTTTGTTTGCAAGAACTGCAACCGAAACATTTTCGTTAAAAAGAATGTAATGAAGAAGGTATGCGAGAATTGTAGTTGATTTACCAGATTGACGAGCCATCTTGCAGATCACAAATCGTTCATTATGAAATCTGTTAATCATGTCCTTTTGATAATCACGAACATCAAATTCGATCAATCCTTCATCAACCGAAACAATTTTTACATGTTTGTTGACAAAATAAAGAGGATCTTGTTGACATTTTATATACTCTTCAACCTGTTCCTCTGAAAAATTTTGAGGAACATATGCAGATTTGAGTAAAGGATTACCAAGATATGTTTTTTGTTCAATCATTGTATTAAATAACCTAAATTGTATTTTGTACGATAAAAATTATAATTGCGGTAGTCATTCCCCACAGAAAACTTGTATAAGACCATTTTAAGTACTTATACTTCTTTAGTGCAAGTATTTTTCCCTGACCATAGATATCTCCGGCCATTGAATCATATACACTATCATCGTTCATTAAAATTTTTGCATAATCTTCTTTGTATTCGTGTATATCCAAATGTGCAAAATGTCCAAAAAATAAAGGATTGAATATAGGAGAATCCCTATCAATCTCCTTTGATCCTTTCACTTTAGGATAATCTGTATTTGGAATGATTGCAAATATTGCAAACAATAAAGAAAAAAAACACCCAAATGCAAATGTAAGTAGGGGCCATTTCATTGTCTCATTGTCAAGATTTGCAACCGTAACAGAAAAGACAATAGAAGTAACTGTGATCATAATGTTTGCTTTTGCATCTGCCATTAACCCCAATCTCATTTGATTGCCATGATTAACTCGCAGAATATTATCTACAGCAGTACGATTTTCTGGTACTTGCTCGAAATGTTTTATTCGTTCTTCCCATTCTTCCTCTTTGGAAAAACGTGTAACGTGACCCATATGTACCCCACTTTTAAAGATAACCGTTTAACTTTCTTTCACAATAATCTTCTGGTACACCTCCCCCACACTTCTTCCAAGTTGGTTTGACTGTACACATTTTTCCCTGTACATAAGTACAAGGAAAATGAGTTTTTTCATATTTTTTTTGTAATCTATAACTATTTGCAAAAATAAAAATAATATAAACCACCAATAAGAAAATAACAATTCCTGATATCCACTTTAGAACCCACATATTTTCCTATTTCAAAGGTGGTGCATATAACAATCCTCCATGAGTATATAATTTGTTCAATCCACGTTCTAATCCAAGTGGTGTCTCTACTCCTACATTTCTCTCATATATCTCTTCATAATTTCCAACTTGTTTAATCACACTATATGCCCAAGTTGCAGTCAATCCTAATTTCGATCCAAGATGAGGGTGATCTTTTCCATTCAATTCTCCCATAAATCTCTGAATCAATGGATCTATATTATTTTTAAATTCATCTATATTTTTAGAATTTATTCCATATTCTTCTGCAATAAAAAGGACAAAAACCGTCCATCTCACAATATTAGACCATTGCTGATCACCATATTTTACAACTGGCCCAAGAGGTTCTTTTGAAATAATTTCTGGAAGAATTTTATGCCAATCTGGATCTGAAAATTGTAATCTATTCGATGCAAGACCAGAACGATCTGTTCCATACATATCACAATCACCTCTTAAATATACACTTTTAGGTCTTTCTGGCGATTCAACTTCTATTGGAACATATGTAATAAAATGTTTTTTAAAGAAATCCTTTATATTTTTTGCAGCAGTTCCAGTTGAACTAAAACATATTCTTGCACCTTCCATCTGTTTTGCAGAAGATACACCAAGAGTTTTTCTTACCATAAACCCCTGACCATCATAAAATGTAGTAGGAAGAAATTCTAATTTTTTAAGAACATTTCTTGAAAAAGTATAAGTTGTCGCAGCTGAAAGAACATCTATCGTGCCATCTATTAAAAATGAAAATCGTGTCTTACCATTAACTTCAATAAATTCTATTGCATTTGCATCATCAAAAACTGCGGCTGCAACTGCACGACAAATCTCTACATCAAACCCAACCCATCTTTGACCATACTCATCTGTCCATATCATTTCAGAAAAGCCAGGGAAATCTTCTTTTGTTCCACAAAGAACAACTTCCCTTTCTTTCACTCGAGCAAGAGTCATCCCATAAGTTGGAAAATACTCTGGTCTTTCTTGTATTGGTTCTGGAATGACTACTTGATCAGCGGGATTTCCTTCAGCAACGGAACCTACTGAAATCATCCAAAATGACCACACCAATGCAATTATTACTTTTCCCGATAGCAACCACATTACTGCAATGCTCTATAAATTGTTAAAAGTTCTTCATCTGGAATTGGAGTTGGCGTTGTATAAAATCTTTGATGTCCAACTACCATAAATGCTTTAATATCAGAAAAACTTGGATATTTTGTAAGAAGATTGTGCAGTAAATGATCTGGACTTAAATGACAAGTTGCACATTGATTGTCTCTTGCAAATACTCTAGTTGATTTTTTAAATCTTTCTGATTGAACCAATACCGAATTCAAATCTTTTTCCATCCATGTAACTTTCTCTTCAATGGATGGTGCAACTATGAATATTAAATATGCAAGTAAACCAATTATAGTGTATATGAATACTCTACTCGAAGCAACCAGATTCTTAGTTTCAATTTCAATCTGTTTTACTGGTTCTAACTCCATCACATCTACATTTTCATCTGCAACGTGTTTTGGTGCTTTCTTTTGTTCTGCCATAATTTACCTCACTTCTTTCCTGCTTGATTTAACTTTTTGGTGATTTGTTGTTGAAACCATTTGAGAACAATAGGTATGCTCACGTTTGATGTCAATCCAAAAAGATAACCCACAGGGTATCGATAACTTTCATATGCAGCAAGTTGTGGAACATTAGTAAATACTATTGTAATGAGTAAATATCCTGTCACGGACATTCCCATATTAATAAGTAAATCAAGTAAAATTAACCATTTGTTGTCTGCATATTTGTCTTTATTATCTGTTCTATAATTAAATAAGAATATCCAAAATGATGAAAATATAACAAGTCCTATCATCATCAATTCGGATGCATTAAATAACTCATTCATTTTTCTTTTGCCTCTTTTTTGACCAATTTAAGTAGTTCGGCTGTACTACCAACGAACAATGCATTAGTCACATTTTGTGCTCTTGTGACTTCCTGTCTCTCTCCATCAGATTCCATTCTTTGTTTTTTCTGATGAAGTTCCATTAATTTTTCTTGAGAATCGGTCATATTTTTGAGTAATTGACCAAATACTTCAAATGCTCTTGGAGATTCTTCTGCTTTCGCAATCTCCAAAAGTTCATCCATTGCATCTCTACCACGTTCAATAATATGATACATGTTTTCACGAGCATATTGAAAATCTGTATCTTTATCACCTTCTCCATTAATCGTGGCAGGAAGAACTTCACTTGTATTTAGAATTTCTTTATTGTTTTCTACTAAATCTAAGTGTTTTTCTATTCTATTTTCTACTATCTTTTCAACTTTCATTAACTATCAGTTCCACTTACTGGATCATACGTTACTCCTTGAGGAAAAAATTCAAAAGTTTCACTAAATCCAAAATCTTCGTCTGTTATATCTACACTTGTACCTTTAGGTTCAATCGTTGTTCTACTTACAGTTTGTCCAGCAGAAGATGCATCTTCTGATGATTCTGATAATATTCGTATTCGTGTTGCATCATCGACTGCATGTTTATCTAAAATCATATAATTTCTTCCATAAGAAGTACTATCTTCAGAAACAATATAAACTGGATCTGCAGCTGTTGCGGCCGACATAAGATGTGTATCAACTGCAATAGATTTAATAACTTTTGCATTATCCGATATATTTGGATATAGATATCCTTTCATTGTAAAAGAAAGAGTCCAAATAATTGATCTTCTTGTTGCAAAATCCCCTTCATATGTATCTTCACTTGTTACTGAATTCAATATAAGCGGAATATCATGTTTAACACTCATGCCAGAAATTATAGTCATTGTCACTGTAAAATCGGGAGTAAAAAATGGAAGAATCTGTTCTAAAATTTGTGTACCATCTTCTGCATTTTTTACAAAAATATAAAGAGAAAATTCCCAATTATAAGGTACAGGATTATATTGTTTTTTTAACGTTTGAGATGTTGTTCCTCTTTTAACATTTCTTCCCATTGTATTCAATTTTCTTGTACCATCATATGTCATAGAAGTTAATTCAAATCCCATTCTTGGTACAGTAAGTGCCACTTTTGGATTTAAATTAGGATCTGCACTGATCCTAGTCAACATCTTGTCTTTTGGGCCATAAGAAAGAGGAATTTTGACAACTTCGGTTACTGCATCAGAACTATCAGTTCTACGAACTTCAATAGTATTAAATAACGAACCAAACGCAACCACCATCTTTCTTGAGGTTTGGTGATAAAAATATGTTCCAAACATTATGGATTATCTCCGAATGGATTAGATTCAGAAAAATCAAAGACGGAATCTGCATCAATCTCAAATTGTTTGTTACTAGAAACTTTATCAGATGTTGAATCATCAATAGTCTGAAGAGTTTCAGAAGTTTCATCTGTTGTAATCTTAGTTGCATAAGTTCCAGTAGCCAAACTTGTTGCACCTGTCAAAATTTCACTTACTGTAAATGTTCCTGTCATATTGATAAGATAGAGATAACTGGTTGCAGAATCCCATCTTGCAACCTCACCAGTAATAGCAGAAGTTCCACCTGTGACTGTTTCTCCCTCTGTGAATGTTCCAGAAATACTCGACAATTCAAATGTGCGAACAAAAGATTGTTTCTGTTCGATTACATCAATCGTATCAATTCCAGTATCCAAGGTTTCATCAGAATAAGTAAAGAGTTCACAAGTAAGGTCGAATGTTGGAAGTGCGCCATTCTGATAAAAAGGTGTTTCATGTTCTACAAACATAATTTGGAAAAGTTTACTGGTCAAACCGAAATAGATAAGATCACCCTCTTTCGGCCGTGTTCCTATATCTAAACCTTCCCATGCTCGTCTTGACATGGAAAATATAATTTGATCACGCACTTCCAATCCAAACTTGGAAACAAGATCTCCTTCTCCTTCAAATCCATCAACGGATTTGATATACATTTCAACCGAATAAGCATCTTTATATTCGGAAATAGAATCCTCACCAAGAATTGTATCTTCGTTGACAAGAGTTCTAGGAATATAATTTACATCATATCCAGTTACTTGTATTGATTCCGAAACAATTGAATGCAGGAGTTCTTGGTCATTTTCAGCATCAAATGTACGAAAATATGAATTTGTAGCCATTCAATTATCCTACGTAAAAGTTATCGGGCAAAGAATATTTTAATTGCATTTCCTCATCTAGTTTTTCCAGTTCTGCATTTCCATCATCATATATTTGTCTTCCGTTCAATGTTGCTCCACCTGGCAATTGCATCCCTTCAAACTTGATTAAATTCTGACCCCATTGTTTTTTGAATAGTGCAGTTGTATATTTCTTTAGAAAAATATCATTATATATTTCCGTATATGTTCCTCCATCAATTTTCTTATAACATTGAACTATAATCCAATCTCCAATGTCTACTGCATTATCCCAATCCATGTCCAAATGAAGTTTATCTGTCATGCGATTGAATCTTATTTGTCGAGATGCACCACTTGAAAACATTTGATTCAATAGAGAAAGATTTTGTTTTGTAAATGCAAAACTACCCAATCCTCCCGATCCTTGAAGAACACTTGGAAGTTCATTGAGATTAAATTGATATTCTACTGAAAACATATCATTAGCGGAAAGGGCCCGACTAATTGGGAGAACATCTCTGACTCCGATGATTGTATCATCAATTGTTAAATATTTTAAATCTGCATTTCCAAATGAAACCGCTGTTGCCTGTGTTCCATGTGGCACACCAGTTGCACCTGAACTTGAACCTGTAACTGTTTCTCCTGAAGTAAATGTTGCACCAGAAGTATTTGCAGCCCTAAGTCCGTTTCCATCTTTATGTTCTTTAAATTTCAAAACAGTAGAACTTGTTACTTCATGAATTATTGCAGTTGCGTTTGATGTTCCACCAGTAATTGTTTCTTCTGCTGTAAATGTTCCAGTAGATGCTCCTGCAAAAGTTAGAGTACTTGCGGCCACTTGTTCTGAATAATAATGCACCTCTGTTCCATCAAAATGATATTCCTGAAACATTTGAATTGATTCATCAATCATGTCGTTCATTTGCTCGTCTGCTAGATTGATATCAATTACTGGTTTGCCGAGTTTCCTTAGACAATATTCTTTTAATTCTGTTGTCGATGCTG
>LULY01000280.1_pt1 | contig 10640 bp, 9 predicted proteins | sample 730031 | NCBI WGS metagenome assembly LULY01 (sample SAMN03860277, study PRJNA289734) | marine metagenome | biome: seawater column; feature: ocean; material: water; isolation source: Red Sea water column Station 91 - depth 200m | place: Saudi Arabia: Red Sea | collected 2011-10-15 | depth 200 m
CCTCGGTGACCGTGCGACCCAGGGCATGGCGAACCACCAGGCCCACCGGCAGGTCCTCGAACCACCGGCCCGAACGGACCTCCTCGACGTCCCGGTCCGACTCCACCACGCTCCTCCTTCCCGGGACAGCCCCTCGTGGCCCGGAACAGCAGTCTGGCGGACCGAGGTCCCCCGGAGGGACCCGTCGGTAGTCTCGGCGACCATGGCCACCCCCCTGTGGACCCCTGACCCCGACCGGGTGACGGACACCAACCTGCGGGCCTTCGCCGACGCGGTCGACGTGGCACCCGACGACCTCCACCGGTGGTCGGTCGACCACCCCGGCGACTTCTGGCGGGCCGCCTGGGACCGCCTCGGCGTGGTCGGCGACCCCGGCCCCACCGCCGTCGCCGGCCTCGGGACCGGCGACCTGCTCGACGCCCACGCCTGAGCGCCGCGGCAGCGACGTCCCACACCCCGGTCGGGGGCGCCGCGAAACGCACCGTCACCCTCCCTGCCGCAGACCCTCGGACGGCTAGACTCACCCCTTCTCCACGGGCGCGAACAAGGGACCACAGGCATGCCGGAGATCGAGATCGGGCTGGGCAAGAGCGGTCGTCGGGCGTACGGCTTCGACGACATCGCCATCGTGCCGAGCCGCCGCACACGCGACCCCGAGGACGTCGACATCTCCTGGCAGATCGATGCCTACCGTTTCGACCTGCCCCTCATGGCCTCCGCCATGGACGGCGTCGTCAGCCCCGCCACGGCCGTCGCCATCGGCCGCCTCGGCGGCGTCGGCGTACTCAACCTCGAGGGCCTCTGGACCCGCTTCGAGGACGCCGACAGCGTGCTCGCCGAGATCGCCTCCCAGCCTGTCGAGAAGGCCACCCAGCGGATGCAGGAGCTCTACCAGGAGCCCGTCCGCCCCGAGCTGGTCACCCAGCGGATCCGCGAGATCAACGACGCCGGCGTCGTGTCGTGTGCCTCGGTCACCCCGCAGCGCACCGAGGCCTTCCTGCCCCACATCCTCGAGGGCGAGCTGGACATGCTCGTCATCCAGGGCACCGTCGTCTCCGCCGAGCACGTCTCGACCACCGTCGAACCGCTCAACCTCAAGACCTTCATCCGCGGCCTCGACATGCCCGTCATCGTCGGCGGCTGCTCCACCTACAAGGCCGCCCTGCACCTCATGCGCACCGGCGCCGCCGGCATCCTCGTGGGTGTCGGCCCCGGCCACGCCTGCACCACCCGCGGCGTGCTCGGCCTCGGCGTCCCCCAGGCCACCGCCATCGCCGACGTGCGGGCCGCCCGGATGCGCCACCTCGACGAGACCGGCGTCTACTGCCAGGTCATCGCCGACGGCGGCATGGCCACCGGTGGCGACATCTCCAAGGCCATCGTGTGCGGCGCCGACGCCGTCATGATCGGCTCGCCGCTGGCCGCCGCCGCCGAGGCGCCCGGCCACGGCTATCACTGGGGCATGGCCACGTTCCACCCCACCCTGCCCCGCGGCGCCAGGGTCCAGACCACCGTGCGCGGCACGCTCGAGGAGATCCTCGTCGGCCCCGCCAACGAGAACGACGGCAAGCTCAACCTGTTCGGGGCGCTCCGCACGTCCATGGCCACCTGTGGCTACGTCGACATCAAGGAGTTCCAGAAGGCCGAGGTCATGGTGGCGCCCGCCCTCCAGACCGAGGGCAAGTCCCTCCAGAAGGCCCAGGGCGTGGGCATGGGCCACTAGGCCCGGCCCGACCCCCGGCCGCCGCCGCACCGCATGCCGCCCGTCTCGTCCGGCGCCGCCGTGGCCGGCGATCGCGTCCTCGTCGTCGACTTCGGCGCCCAGTACGCGCAGCTCATCGCCCGGCGGGTCCGCGAGGCGAACGTCTACAGCGAGATCGTCCCGCACGACCTGACCGCCGCCGAGTTCGGCGAGCGGCGACCCACCGGCATCGTCCTCTCGGGCGGCCCGGCCTCGGTGCACGTCGACGGCGCCCCCCGCATCGATCCCGGCGTCTACGACCTGGGCGTGCCGATCCTCGGCATCTGCTACGGCGCCCAGCTGATCGCCCACCAGTGCGGTGGCAACGTGGGACGCAACGAGCGGGGCGAGTACGGGCGCACCGACCTCACCGTCGGCGACCCCGGCACGCTCCTCGCCGACGCCGGCCCCGGCGTGCAGCCGGTGTGGATGAGCCACTTCGACGCCATCACCGACGGCCCCGACGGCGCCCGCACCACGGCCTCGTCGCCCGACGCTCCGGTGGCGGCCTTCGAGGCGCCCGAGCGGGGCCTCTACGGCGTCCAGTTCCACCCCGAGGTGCACCACACGCCGTGTGGCCAGGACATGCTGCGACGCTTTCTCGTCGACGTGTGCGGCGTGGCCGGCGACTGGACGATGGACTCGATCATCGAGTCGTCCGTGGCCGCCATCAGAGAGCAGGTCGGCACCGGCCGGGCCATCTGCGGCCTCTCCGGCGGCGTCGACTCCGCCGTGGCCGCCGCCCTCGTCCACGAGGCCATCGGCCCCCAGTTGACCTGCGTGTTCGTCGACACCGGCCTGATGCGGTCCGGCGAGGGCGAGCAGGTCGTCGAGACCTTCCAACGCCATCAGGGCATCGAGCTCATCCACGTGCGGGCCGCCGACCGCTTCTTCGAGCGCCTCGCCGGCGTCACCGACCCCGAGGACAAGCGCAAGGCCATCGGCGAGCTGTTCATCCGGGTCTTCGAGGACGCCTCCGGCGGCATCGAGGATGCCCGCTTCCTCGTGCAGGGCACGCTCTACCCGGACGTCATCGAGTCGGGCACCAAGGACGCCGCCAAGATCAAGAGCCACCACAACGTGGGCGGCCTGCCCGAGGACCTCGACTTCGAGCTGGTCGAGCCGCTGCGCAACCTGTTCAAGGACGAGGTGCGGGCCGTCGGCTCCCAGCTGGGCCTGCCCGACGAGATCGTGTGGCGCCAGCCGTTCCCCGGCCCGGGCCTCGGCGTGCGCATCATCGGCGAGGTCACGCCTGACAAGGTCGAGACACTCCAGGCCGCCGACCTGATCGTCCGCGAGGAGATCGCCAAGGCCGGCCTCGAGCGCGAGATCTGGCAGTCGTTCGCCGTGCTGGCCGACGTCCGGTCGGTGGGCGTCATGGGAGATGAGCGCACCTACGGCCGGCCCATCATCGTCAGGGCGGTCACCAGCGAGGACGCCATGACCGCCGACTGGGCGCGTCTGCCGCACGACCTGCTCGAGACGCTCTCCAGCCGGATCATCAACGAGGTCGACGGCGTCAACCGCGTCGTCTACGACGTCACCTCGAAGCCGCCCGGCACCATTGAGTGGGAATAGGCGAGTGGGAGTGAGCGCCGAGGGCCCGCTCGCCGACTATCGGGCGGCGGCCGCGCTGTTCGGGGAGCAGTTGAACCAGGTCGCCGACGACGACTGGGCCAATTCCACCCCGTGCGACGAGTGGGATGTCCGAACTCTCGTCGCCCACGTCGTCATCGGCGAGGCGCTGGTGGCGCGCCTGTTCCGCGGTGACGGCGACGCCGTGTCCGTGGAGGTCGACACCTCGGTGCTGGGCCCCAGCCCGATGTCCACCTGGCGGGGGACCGCCCTTGCCGCCCTCGAGGCGGCAGGCGGCGACGGCGTGCTCGACGCCACCCACGCGTACCCGAACGGCGACTTTGCGGGCTCGGTGATCGTCGGGTTCCGGACCACCGACAACCTGGTCCACGCCTGGGACCTCGCCCGGGCCTGCGGCCGCGACCTGGACCTCCCTGACGACGTCGCCGGGCGCTGCCTCGACTTCTGGCTGCAGCTGGCCGACGTCATGGCCGTCGGCGGCGTCCGTGGGCCCCACTTCGCCCCACCCGTCCTGCCGGCCGACGACGCTCCGGCCGGCCTGCGCCTGTTGGCACTCCTGGGCCGCAGCGCCTAGCAACTCGGGCGTGACCGGCACCGACCACGCCTTCGAGGACGGCGCCTACTTCCGGGTCGACGGCGACACGATCGTGCCGCTGCCGCTCGCAGGCGGCCCCTGGAACCCCGAGGAGCAGCACGGCGGCTCCGTGTCGGGAATCCTCGCCCACCTGGTCGAGGGGGTTCCGACGGCGGTCCCGATGCGCATCTGCCGCCACACCGTCGACCTGATGCGCGGCGCTCCGATGTGGCCGCTCCGCGGCGAGGCCGAGGTCGTGCGCGACGGGCGTCGCCTCCAGGTCGTCCGGGCCTCGCTGTTCGACGACGCCACCGGCGAGCCCCGCGAGGTCGCCCGGTCCATGTCGGTGCGGCTGCGGGTCAGCGACGAGCCCACGCCGTTCGACGATGAACGCATGCGCCACGTCGACGACGAGCCGCCGCCCCTGCCCGACGAGTCGGCCACGCTCACGATGCCCGGCACCGGCGTGCCCGGGTTCATCCGCGGCGTCGAGTTGCGACGCCCCGGCGGGGAGTTCCGCACCGGCGCCCCCGGGTTGCTCTGGCTGCGGATGCACCGGCCGTTCGTGGAGGGCGCCCCGACGTCTCCGTACGTGCGGATGGCCGCCGTGGCCGACATGGCCAGCATGGTCGCCGGCTACCTCGACCCCTCGGCGTGGCTGACCATCAACACCGACCTGCACCTCCACACGTTCCGCGACCCGGTCGGGGAGTGGGTCGGCCTGCGGGGCCTCCACAAGAACGTCGGTGACGGCATCGGACTGTCGGAGGCGGTGCTCTACGACCTCGACGGCCGCTTCGGCCGGGCAACGGCGGCGATCCTCATCGAACGCCGCTGAACCGGCCCGCCGGCGCGGTTTGCGGCCCCCGGGACGGATCGCACACGCTGGAGGCCCGCCACCCCGAAGGAGCACCGATGGCCCCGCACGTCCCACCCGAGTACCCCGTCAAGGTCGGGAGCATGCTCTACACCCTCGTCGACCCGCACCGGGGCCACGAGGTCGCCTACAACCGCTGGTACGAGCGGGACCACTACTACGGCGGCTGCCTGTCGGGCCCGTGGTGCCTCGCCGGCAGCCGCTGGGTCGCCACCCGGGAGCTCAAGGACCTGCGGTTCCCCGTCGAGGGCAACGCCATCAGCGACCCCGTCGACCGGGGCTCCTACGTGGCGATCTACTGGGTGGAGGACGGCCACCACGACGAGCACTTCGCCTGGGGCGCCAGGCAGGTGGTCGACCTCTACGGCGCCGGACGCGGCTTCGGTGAGCGCACCCACGCCCACACGGTCCTCTACCTGCACCACTCGAACCGCTACCGCGACCCCGACCCGGTGCCGGTCGAAGTGGCCCTCGACCACCACTACGCCGCCATCGCCTCGGTCGCCGTCCGACGGGCCGACGGCGTGTCGGCCGACGAGCTGGACGCCTGGCTGGACGCCGAGGGCCTGCCGCCGGTCTTCGAGGCTGGGCGGGTCGCCTCATGCGCGTCGTGGACGGCAGTGCCCCGCGACGACATGACGTCCAACGCCCCGATGGACCTCGGGTCGCCTCCGCTCGACGAGCAGTCGATCCTGCAACTGTTCTTCCTGGAGGACGATCCGCGGGCCTGTTGGGACCGGTTCGTCGACTACGGGGAGCGCGTCGCCGCCTCGGGCCTCGGGGAGGTCACGTCCGCCGCGCCGTTCCTGCGGACGATCGTCGGAACCGACCGGTACACCGACGAACTCTGGTAGCCGCCGGGCTACACGCCGGCGAGGGCCTCCACGACCGGGGCGAACTCGACCATGGCGTCCTCGCTGATGCCCACGTAGGAGATGCCCCAGCGCTCCCGCCAGGCCAGCAGCGTCTCGACGCACTGGCCGACCGAGCCGGCCAGCACGTGCGGCGAGGCGAGGGCGTCCTCGGGCTCGATGCCGAGGGCGGGGGCCATCAGTTCGGCCATGCTCTGCGGGTCGTCGGTGATCGTGGCGACGTGGACGCGGGTCTGGAGCTCGAGGTCGGCGAACCGGTCGCCGGCCGCCTCCCGCACCCAGCCCAGCTTCTCGTCGGTCGCCGCCGGGGTGGCGCTGGGGCCGGCCCGCTGGTCGATCACGCCCGCGTACATGTTGGCGTTGAGGCCCACGATGTCTGCCTCCCGGGCGGCCAGCGACAGGACCCGCTTCCCGCCGCCGGCGATGATGATCGGCGGGTGCGGCTGCTGGACGCACTCGGGCTGCCCTTCGAGTCCGTCGATCGTGTAGTGCTCGCCGTCGAAGTGGAACGGCCCCTCGGCGAAGAGGCCCTTGAGGACCGTGACCGCCTCGGTCAGGCGCTCGATCCGCACGCCGGGGCGGTCCAGCGGGATGCCGGCCCGGTCGTAGTCGGACGACTGCCAGCCGGCGCCGATGCCGAGCTCGAGGCGGCCGTCGGACAGCAGGTCGAGGGTGGCCGCCTGCTTGTGGAGGAACGCCGGGTGCCGGTAGTCGTTGCCGAGCACGAGGGTGGCGAGTTTCAGGCTGCGGGTGGCCTCGGCGGTGACCGCCAGGGCGATGAGCGGCGCCATCTCGGCGTCGAGGTGGTCGGGCATCGACAGCGTCGAGAAGCCCAGGTCCTCGGCCCGACGGCCCAGTTCGTAGGGTGCCGCCCGATGGTGGCGCGGCTCGAGGACGACCGGATCGACGACGGGCTCAACCCTGCCCAGCTCGACGCCGTCACGCACCCGCAGGGGCCGCTGCTCGTCGTCGCCGGTGCCGGTTCCGGCAAGACCCGGGTGCTGACGCGCCGCATCGCCCACCTCATCGGCGAGCGGGGCGTGTCGCCCTTCGGGATCCTGGCCATCACCTTCACCAACAAGGCCGCCGGCGAGATGAAGGAACGGGTCGCCCGCCTCGTCGGCGACATCGCCCACCGCATGTGGGTCTCCACCTTCCACTCGGCGTGCGTGCGGATCCTGCGCCGCGACGCCGAGCGCATCGGCTACCCGTCCCGGTTCAGCATCTACGACCAGGGCGACAGCACCCGCCTCGTCGGCCACGTCGTACGCGACCTCGGCCTCGACGCCAAGCGCTACCCGTCACGGGGCCTGCAGGCGGCGATCTCGGCCGCCAAGAACGACGGCCTCGACGCCGGCGCCTACGCCGACCGGGCCACCGGCCCCCACGAGGCCCGGGTCGCCGACGTGTTCACCGGCTACCAGCAGCGGCTGCTGGCGGCCGGCGCCATGGACTTCGACGACCTGCTCGGCAACGCCGTCCGCCTCCTGCGCGGCCACCCCGAGGTCCTCGCCGACCACCGGCGCCGCTTCGAGCACATCCTCGTCGACGAGTACCAGGACACCAACAGCGTCCAGAACGAACTGGTCCTGCTGCTGGCCGAGGAGCACCGCAACGTGTGCGTCGTCGGCGACAGCGACCAGTCCATCTACCAGTTCCGCGGGGCCGATGTCCGCAACATCCTCGAGTTCGAGCAGGCCTTCCCCGACGCCACCGTCGTCGTGCTCGACCAGAACTACCGGTCCACCCAGACGATCCTCGACGCCGCCAACGCCGTCATCACCCGCAACGAGGACCGGCCGCCCAAGGACCTCTGGACCGACGCCGGCCCCGGCGATCGCATCGTGCGCTACCGGGCCGACGACGAGGACGACGAGGCGCGCTGGATCACCCGCCGCCTCGCCGGGCTCCACGACTCGGGTCGCCGGGCCTGGTCCGACCTGGCCGTCTTCTACCGCACCAACGCCCAGAGCCGGGCCATCGAGGAGCAGCTCATCCGGTTCGGCGTGCCCTACCGGGTCGTCGGCGGCACCCGCTTCTACGACCGGCGCGAGGTCCGCGACGCCCTCGCCTACCTGCGCCTCGCCGCCAACCCGGCCGACGAGGTGGCGGCCCGGCGGGTGCTCAACGTCCCCAAGCGGGGCATCGGTGACACCTCGGTCGCCCGCGTCGACGCCTGGGCGCAGCACGACGGCACCACGTTCACCGAGGCGCTCGGCCACGCCGACGAGGCCGGCGTGTCCGGTCGGGCCGCAGCCGGCATCCGGGGCTTCCTCGACCTGCTCGACGACCTGACCGCCCGGGTCGACGACGGCCCGGGCGCCGTGCTCGAGGCGGCGCTCGACCGCTCCGGCTACCTCGACGAGCTGCGGGCAGAGCACACCATCGAGGCCGAGGGCCGGCTGGAGAACCTGGCCGAGCTCGTCGGCGTGGCCGCCGAGTTCGACTCGGTGGACGAGTACCTCGAGCAGGTCGGCCTCGTCGCCGACACCGACCAGCTGCCCGACGCCGACGACGTGGCCGACGGCGACGGATCCGACGACGGCCAGGTCGTGCTCATGACGCTCCACGCCGCCAAGGGCCTCGAGTTCCCCGTCGTGTTCCTCGCCGGCGTCGAGGAGGGCGTGTTCCCCCACGTGCGGTCGCTGGCCGACCCCCAGCAGCTCGAGGAGGAGCGGCGCCTCGCCTACGTCGGCATCACCCGGGCCCGCGAGTTGCTCCACGTCAGCCACGCCTGGACCCGCATGCTCCACGGCGCCACCCAGTACAACCCGCCCAGCCGCTTCCTCGACGAGATCCCCGAGGCACTGATCGTCGAGTCCGAGGACGGCCGCAAGGCCCGTCGCAGCCCCGGCGGCGGCTGGCGGGACCGGCACGATCGCGGCGGGCGCAAGGACCGCTGGGACGACGACACCGGCTCCCAGGTCGCCGACGACGGCGAGCCGGGGGGCTCGGTGATCGGGGCCGGCACCCGCGCCCCGGCCGGCGTCGGCGGGCTGCGGGCACCGGCCGCGACGGGTGCCCACGAGCTGGGCCTGGCCGCCGGCGAGCGGGTCGTACACGGCGCCTGGGGCGAGGGCGTCGTCGTGGCGGTGTCCGGCGAGGGCGACCGCACCGAGGCCGTCGTGCGCTTCCCGTCGGTCGGCGAGAAGCGCCTGCTGCTGGCCTGGGCGCCGATCACCCGGGCCTGACCCGGGTCCGACCCGGGTCTGCCCGGGACTCGACGGCGCCGAATCCACCGGCGGCACGACAGGGCCGCCTCGCTACGCTTGCGCCCTGCGCCCGTGTAGCTCAGTCGGCAGAGCGGCTCACTCGTAATGAGCAGGTCCGGGGTTCGATTCCCCGCGCGGGCTCGTTTCGCCAACCCGAGGCGGCCCACCGGAGAGGTGGGGCCCGCCCCGGCCGACCCCCTAGGATGCCCGCCATGAACGTTCTCGCCGGCGTGATCTGGCACTACTGGCTGACTGGGACCTGGCGGAACGCGTCGCCATCCGGGTCGCCGAGCGGGCCCCCTTCGCCCACGCCCACGAGCGCGTCGACCTGGTCGCCGACTTCGAGCGGCACACCGCCCTCGCCGAGCGCCTCGTCGCCGAGACCACCGGCCTGGTCCCGCTGCACGGCGCCGCCCGTGCCCGCGTTGTCGACCGGGCCGCCTGGATCCGGGCCAACCTGGCGTCCCTGCAGCGCCTGTTGCGTCCCATGCTCGAGCGCATGGCCGACCGGCCGCCCGGCCTCCTGGCGCCCTTCGCCACGCGCATCAGTGGCGCCGAGCTGGGTGCCGTGCTGGGCTGGATGTCCACCCGGGTGCTCGGCCAGTACGACCTGCTGGTGCTCGAGGACGAGGACGCCGAGGACCAGGACCTCGTGTACTACGTCGGCCCCAACGTCGTGGCCATCGAGCGCCGCTACGCCTTCCCACCCGACGACTTCCGGCTCTGGCTGGCCCTCCACGAGGTCACCCACCGGGCCCAGTTCACGGGTGTTCCCTGGATGCGAGAGCACTACCTCGGCCTCGTCGAGACGCTGCTCGACGTCGACCTCGACGACGAGGAGGACGGCATCACGGACCGGCTCCGCAACCTCGCCAACAGGCGCCGCGACGCCGACGACGAGGCTGGTCGGGCCGCTGGGGCCGGCTTGCTGGAGGCCGTCGCCGGCCCCGAGCAGCAGGCCGCCCTCGACCGCATCGCCGGCCTGATGAGCCTCCTCGAAGGCCACGGTGACGTCACCATGGACCGGGCGGGGGAGGGCCACGTGCGGGGTGCGGACCGCTTTGCCCGGGTCATGCGCGAGCGACGCCGCTCCGCCACCGGCCTGGTGCGGCTCCTCCAGAAGGTCATCGGCCTCGAGGCCAAGTTGGCCCAGTACGCCCAGGGCGAGGCCTTCATCGCCGCCGTCGAGGCCGAGGGCGGCACGGCCCTGCTCGACCGGGCCTGGGACGACCCCGGCAACCTGCCCGACCGGGCCGAGATCGCCGAGCCGTCGCGCTGGATCGAGCGGATGGCCGCCCTGGCCGTCTGAGGTCGCCCATGGATGCCGTCGACCTGCTGGCCCGCTGCGACTTCCCGCCGCCCGGCACCGCGGTCGACTGTGCCGTCTCCGGCGGGCCCGATTCGCTGGCCCTGCTGGTGCTCGCCGTCGAGGCCGGCTGCACGGTCACCGCCTGGCACGTCGACCACGGGCTGCGCCCCGGCTCGGACACCGAGGGGGAGGCGGTGGCCGGGGTGGCCCGGGCGCTCGGTGCCGCCGCCGTGTCGGTGGCCGCCCACGTCGCCGACGGCCCCAACCTCGAGGCCCGGGCCCGGGACGCCCGCCGCGACGTGCTGCCACCCGGCGTGCTCACGGGCCACACCGCCGACGACCAGGCCGAGACGGTCCTGCTCAACCTGCTGCGCGGCGCCGGCGTCCACGGCGCCGCCGGCATCGGCGAACCCCACCGGCGGCCCCTGCTGGGCCTGCGCCGCAGCGAGACCCGCGCCC
>LULY01000082.1_pt1 | contig 10326 bp, 7 predicted proteins | sample 730031 | NCBI WGS metagenome assembly LULY01 (sample SAMN03860277, study PRJNA289734) | marine metagenome | biome: seawater column; feature: ocean; material: water; isolation source: Red Sea water column Station 91 - depth 200m | place: Saudi Arabia: Red Sea | collected 2011-10-15 | depth 200 m
CTTTGGTTCACTGCCAATCAGAAATTGGGCCACGATTGGTGGCAACATTGCCAACGCCTCACCTATCGGAGACATGCCTCCCGTACTAATTGCGCTGGAGGCAAAATTAAAGCTCAGAAAAAATTCAAATGTTCGTCTAGTGAAGTTGGAGGATTTTTTTGTTAGCTATAAAAAAACCATACTTAAAAAGGGGGAATTCATTGAAAGTATCGTTATCCCTAAACCTACAAGCAAAGAACAATTAATCACCCATAAAATATCGAAAAGATATGAAGACGACATTTCCGCCGTCTGTATGGCTATCAATATTACCTCAACTGGAAATCAACCGATATCAGTAAGGATCGCGCTCGGTGGTATGTCAGGGATACCCCAAAGAGCGCCACAACTTGAGAAAGTGTTAATACAATATTGGAATCAAGAAAATCTAACTCAGCAAGCATATAAGGCATTACAGAAAGAATTTACTCCGTTCAGCGATGTTCGGGCTTCTTCTGAGTACCGTTTAAAAGTTAGCGCTAATCTAGTTAATAAATCAATCCTAAAGATGAAAGGGGAGAAAGTTGCAGATCTGGCAGAGACGACTCAGGCGAGTCATTTTTTGGAGGCTTAGACTATCATCACTAAAACCAGAAAAAATTTATCTACAAGTGCAAACGAAATTATAGGTCGTCCTATAGTTCATGATAGCGCACATATGCATGTCCAAGTGTACCAGAAGAAACCCTCCATGTCGCTTTTGCTTTGAGCGATGTCGCTCATGGCAAGATAAATCATATAGACATCAATCAAGCTCAAAAAGCCCCAGGCGTTCATAGTGTCATAGTTTCGCAAGACATTGAGCGCTTAAATATTGGTCCAATAAAGCACGATGAACCTTTGCTAGCGATGGATGAGGTGGCTTTTTATGGTCAAGCAATAGCGGCAGTGCTTGCAGATAGCCATGAAAATGCCCGAAAAGCGGCATCACTAATTGAAGCGAATGTCACTCAACTCGAGGCAACCATAACCATCGAACAGGCGATGTCTAGGGAAAGTTTTCTCGATAAACCTCTTGAAATAATGACCGGTGACGCTGAGAGTGCTATTAATGCGGCAAAGAATAACTTATCAGGCACTCTAACGATCGGTGGCCAGGAGCATTATTACTTGGAGGGTCAGGTCGCTTTAGCCATTCCAACTGAAGATAACGAAATGGTTGTTCATTCTTCGACTCAAAATCCAACCGAAGTCCAGCATCTAGTGGCACATGTACTAAAGGTCCCCCATAATGCCATAGAGGTTATCACTCGAAGGATGGGTGGGGGTTTTGGCGGTAAGGAAACAGATTCCTCTCAATTGGCTTGTATCTGCGCCATATTTGCACGACAGACCCTGAAACCAGTTAAAGCCAGATTGTCTCGAAGGGATGACATTCTCTTAACCGGAAAGCGTCACGATTTTGAAGCCAACTATGAGGTTGGCTACAATGACCAAGGCCAGATTGAAGGTGTCAAGATTGATCTTGCAGCTCGTTGTGGCTATTCACTTGATCTATCCAAGGCCATCCTTTCTCGTGCATTGTTTCATGCAGATAACGCCTATTACTTGCCAAATGCAACTTTTCGTGGATTTCTATGTAAAACCAATACTGCCTCAAATACAGCATTTAGAGGTTTTGGTGGCCCTCAAGGTATGTTGGCAATTGAAAATATTATTGAAGAGATTGCTAACAATTTAGGGATAGATTCTTTGATTGTAAGAGAGGCTAACTTTTATCAAAAAAATACAAATAATGTGACGCCATATGCACAAGTTATTGAAGACAATATCATCAATGAGCTAACTAGCGAGTTGGTTGATGAAGTTGGCTATCATAAGCGCCGTCAAGAAGTGCAAAAATTCAATCAAAAAAACAAATATCTCAAAAAAGGATTGGCGCTTTCTCCTGTTAAATTTGGGATTTCTTTTACAACACAGATATTGAACCAGGCTGGAGCCCTAGTCCATGTTTATAAAGATGGCAGTATCTATCTAAACCATGGTGGCACAGAAATGGGTCAGGGTTTATTTATAAAAGTAGCCCAGGTAGTTGCAAACGAGTTTGGTGTGAAATTGGATCAGGTCAAGGTTTCGGCAACGAGCACTTCAAAAGTTCCAAACACTTCACCGACAGCGGCTTCATCTGGTTCAGATTTAAATGGTATGGCTGCTAAAGAGGCATGTATAAGAATCAAAAGAAATCTATGCGATTTTGCAGTTCAGCATTTCGGTGTAGATATAGAAGATGTAAGATTTGAAGACTCAACTGTTTGCTTGGGCGACAAAAAAATGACCTTCAAAGAATTTATATCTTTGGCATTTCTGAATCGAGTTGAGCTGTTCAGTAATGGCTATTACAAAACACCAAAAATATATTATGACGAGGCTAAAAAACAGGGTCGACCTTTTTATTATTATTCATATGGAGTATGTCTGAGCGAAGTTATTGTTGATTGCCTGACAGGAGAATATAAGTTACTTGCTGTCGATATTTTGCATGATGTGGGGGCATCCTTAAACCCTGCAATCGATATGGGTCAAATAGTTGGCGGTTTTATTCAGGGTATGGGGTGGTTATGCTCCGAAGAATTGATGTGGGATGATTCTGGAGTTCTGCTAACAACCGGAGCGTCGACATATAAAATTCCAGCGATCGGCGATACCCCGGAACATTTCAATGTCAAAATTAAACCCAACATCTCTAACCATGAAAATACTATTCACAGGTCCAAGGCCGTAGGTGAACCGCCGCTTATGCTTGCCTTATCTGTATGGCTGGCAATCAAAAATGCCATCTACAATAATGACAACGACAACAAAACTGGTCTAGATGCCCCTGCCAGTTTTGAGAAAGTTTTCTTTAATCTTAATAAAAAAATTAACTAATCAATCATGACCTGGTTGAATTCTTTTAAAAAAGCCATTACCCAAAATAATGGCTGCGTAATGTTAACAGTGATAGAGACGAAAGGATCCACACCCTGCAGCGTAGGAGACAAGATTATCTTCTCTAATAAGCAATCGACATTCGGTAGTATTGGTGGAGGCAATCTAGAGTTTCAGGCTTTGACACTCGCTCAAGATTTATTGAACAAAGAGACAAATGTCACACATTTAGAAAAATACCCGCTAGGAGCAACGCTGGGTCAATGTTGCGGTGGCTATGTAAAGGTGATGTTTGAAAGATTTGTTAATGATAGCGCTAAACTCGAGAACAAAAACTCATGGCTTGTAACCATTTCCGATTTGATTGAGCGGCAACAAGACTTTGTTGTAGCGACAATGATTGACAATCAAAATTCTGGAAAAAAATTTTTCTATACAGACAATTCAGACAACTCTCCTTCTAGCGACAGTGACTTAAGGAGCAAGATTAGTGATGGAGCTTACAATTTATTTTCGGTAAATGATAGCCCGACCATAGTTCAGTATCAGAGCACTCCAGATTCCTTGATTGAAGTCTGCTTTGAAAAGGTAAATTACACTGAAATTCAATCTGTTGCGATCTTTGGTGCTGGACATATCTCTAGAGCGTTGATGCCAATATTGACAAAACTACCCATCAGGATTTATTGGATTGATGATAGGGCTGAGCAGTTCGAGCAATATCTGGGAGACACCAGTCAGATTAATATTATTTGTGATGATTACCTAAGTGGTTTGGAAGATTTACCTGACGAAACATACTGCTTGGTGATTACTTATAGTCATCAAATGGATTTTGATATTTGTGATAAGATTATCTCTCGAGATAGTTTCAGTTATTTAGGTATGATTGGTTCAAGAATCAAAGGCAACAAATTCAGAGATCGATTATTACAAAAAGGCTATCCTAAAGAGACTGTTGACAAATTTATTTGTCCTATAGGCGCCAAACAAAAATTCTTAAAATCTCCCACCGCGATTGCAGTCACTATTGCTATGGATTTGTTAAATTTTCTTGAAGATAAGAAACAATCGATGGCATTATGAAATATCAATTAGAAATTCAAAATATCACAAAATCGTATGGAGATTTGAAGGCCAATGATGATATTTCGCTAAGCATCAAGCCTGCAAGCATTCATGCTTTATTGGGTGAAAATGGGGCGGGCAAGTCAACTTTGGTTAAGGTTATTTATGGTTCTTTACAGCCTGACAGTGGTCAGATGCATTGGTGTGGCGAAGGATACAGTCCAAAGAGTCCATTTGAAGCTAGAGAGCAGGGTATAGCGATGGTATTTCAGCACTTTTCTTTGTTTGAATCCTTGACTGTTGCTGAAAACATCATACTCGGTCTTGACGATATTGGTCTGGAAACTGATTTCACGGAACAAATTACCAAATTTTCGAAGCAATATGGTCTCAATATTAACCCTCAACAGGTAGTCGGTGATTTGTCAGTTGGGGCTCGCCAAAGAGTTGAAATTATTCGTTGCTTGATGCAGAATCCGAAACTTTTAATTATGGACGAGCCAACCTCGGTTTTAACACCGCAGGAGGTGACAGATTTATTTGTAACGCTTAGAAAGCTAGCGGAGGACGGTTGCGCCATTCTCTACATTTCTCATAAGTTAGAAGAGGTCCGTCAGATTTGTTCTCATGCAACTATCTTGCGTGGCGGCAAGTTGGTGCAAAATTGCAATCCCCAGGATCATAGCAAGCAGGAAATTGCAGAGATGATGATTGGTAAAAAATTGATTCAACTGGCGAGAAGCAACATAACGACCGGACAAGATATTTTTTCAATCAATAATTTAAGCCGAAAAAGTGACGACATGTTCGGCGTTGATTTGCATGATATCTCTTTGACCATTAAGAAGGGCAGTATTGTTGGAATAGCTGGGGTTGCCGGTAATGGTCAGGATGAATTAATGCAGCTATTGATTGGCGAAGTTGAAGCACCTGAAGAAACTTTAGTTTTCAAAGGTGAAAATATTGGCGGACTAAATTCCCATCAAAGAAGACAGTTGTCAATGTTTTTTATTCCTGAAGAACGACTAGGTCATGGCGCTGTGCCGGATATGGGACTGCATGAAAATATGCTACTGAGCCGACCAGAAAAAAGTGAAATGACTCATTATGGCGTCATCAATTGGAACAATGTTGAAAAGCTCACACAGCAAGTTATCGATGATTTTAAAGTACAAACCCAGTCCAGCAAAATGCAAGCTAAATCACTTTCAGGTGGAAATTTGCAAAAATTCATGGTCGGTAGAGAGCTAATTCAAAATCCGGAATTGTTAATTGTTTCCCAACCAACCTGGGGAGTCGATGCAGGCTCCGAAAACAACATTCACCAAGCTTTGATCGCTTTGGCTGATCAAGGCTCAGCGATACTGATTATTTCTCAGGATTTGGATGAGATACTGACTCTATGTGAACAAATTCATGTCCTCTCAGAGGGAAGCCTTTCAGCCGCTGTTGATATGAAGGACAATGGATTAGAAAAAATCTCACATTTAATGCTTGGGAGTGAGCAACAATGATTAGACTCATACCACGAACTGAGCCTTCCAAAGCAATGATTTTTTTGTCGCCATTATTGGCGCTTGTATTGACAGCATTGACGGCATTTTTTATTTTTACTTTTATATTGACTGATATCGAGGTTTCTAGTGTTTTCTTCACACTATTCGTAGAGCCCTTGATTGATACATACTACATTTCAGAATTGCTAGTGAAAGCGGCACCACTCATCATGATAGCGCTAGGACTTTCGATTGGTTTTAGAGCTGGTGTGTGGAATATTGGCGCGGAGGGTCAATATGTAATTGGCGGAATAACGGGCGGCGCGGTTGGCCTTTATTTTTATAATGTTGAAGGTTTCTGGTTGATACCTTTAATGTCCATAGCGGCAATTTTAGGGGGTATGCTTTATGCAGGCATTGCTGCATTCTTAAAGACCAAATTTCAGGTCAATGAAATCCTAGTAACTCTCATGTTGACCTATGTTGCAGTTCTTTTCCTGAGTGCGATGTTGCAAGGCCCTATGAGAAATCCTTCTGGCTTTAATTTCCCAGAAAGTCGACTGTTTCATGACAGCGCATTGTTGCCTATTATCTGGCAAGGAACACGATTAAACGTTGGTTTAATTGTCGCTATTATGCTTTCATTTTTGACCTGGTTTGGTATCAAAAAACATTTGTCAGGCTTACAAATCAAAATCAGTGGTAGCGCTCCCCGAGCTGCTAAATTTGCAGGATTTGATGATAAGCAAACAATCTGGTTTTCATTATTAATATCTGGAGGCGTTGCCGGTTTAGCTGGTTTATTTGAAGCGATAGGACCTGCTGGTCAAATAACTCCTGGATTGCCGCAATTTTATGGTTTTACTGCGATTATCGTGGCCTTTTTGGCTAGACTACACCCGATCGCTATTATTTTCTCATCTTTATTGATAGCACTGACCTATCTTGGTGGTGAAAACGTACAAATCTATTTTAATTTACCAAGCTCGATTACAAACATATTTCAGGGAATGTTACTGTTTTATTTTCTCGCATGTGACATATTGATTCAATACAAAATTGTTTTATTTAAAACCGTACAACAAAGATTATGAATGAAGGACTAGTATTTGCCATTATTATAGGAATCAGTATAGCCTCTGCACCGCTAATTTTTGCCGCAATAGGGGAGCTTGTTGTAGAGCGTTCTGGTGTTCTTAATTTGGGCGTTGAAGGAATGATGATTGTTGGAGCTCTGGCCGGTTTTGTTGTTGAATTCCATACTGAAAGTTCTTTATTGGCAGTATTAGCGGCACTACTAGCGGGTATGGCGATTGCCTCTATCTTTGCATTTTTGACGCAAATATTACTGACAAATCATGTAGCGACTGGACTCGCTTTAACCCTTTTTGGTCTTGGAATTGCAGCTTTTGTAGGGAGAAGTTATACTGAAGAAAACATCGAACTGATCTCTGAAATCCATATCCCATTAATTTCTGATTTGCCTATCATTGGTCCGTTGTTGTTTGGTTATAATCCTCTTGTCTATCTTGCCTTTATTATGGTGTTTTTAGTGTGGTGGTTTTTGTTTAAAACCAAGCAAGGCTTAATCTTAAGAGCTATCGGTGACAACCACGATGCAGCTCATGCGATAGGACACAATGTTATTCGTTACCGTGTATTGGCAATCCTCTTTGGTGGCGCAATGGCTGGTATTGGTGGTGCCTTTTTATCCCTAGTGCAGGTACCAATCTGGGGTGAGGATATGACTGCGGGTCGTGGCTGGATTGCACTTGCATTAGTTGTTTTTTCATCATGGCAGCCCTTTAAAGTTATATTGGGAGCGCTTATTTTTGGAGGTATTACGGTTATTCAACTGCATGCCCAAGGTTTTGACATTAGAATAAGCGCCGCATACATGTCAATGTTGCCTTATCTGGCAACGATTGTGATACTGGTAAGTTTGAGAATAAGAGATAAAAATAAAACAAATCGCACAATGCCCAATTGTTTGGGTAGAATATTTCACTCAACCACTTAGAAATTTTCTGGTTATAAATTTAGAAAGTAAGCTACAAGAAAAAGAAAACTGTTAACAAAATAAAGGAGAAGAAACATGTCTAATGGAAGATTGACGAGCATTGTAAAGATCTCGTTGTTAAGCGCAATTATGGCATTGACAAGTAGTGCCTTCGCTGACCCTGTAAAAGCGGCATTTGTTTATATTGGTCCTACGGGAGACCATGGATGGACTTATGCTCATGACCAAGGTGCAAACCATCTTAAAGATAAAATGGGTGATAATGTAGAGATAACACGTATAGAAAGTGTTGCTGAGAATTCCGATTCTGCTCGAGTTATTACGAGTCTTGCGAGAAAAAATGATATTATTTTCACTACATCTTTCGGTTATATGGAGCCGACAATAAAAGTGGCAGCTAATTATCCGGATGTTAAATTTGAGCATGCAACAGGATATAAGCGTCCTACTGATAATATCTCAACCTATTCTGCGAGATTTTATGAAGGCAGACATGTAATCGGTAAGATTGCGGGTAGAATGACAAAAAGTAACGTAATTGGTTATATTGCTTCATTCCCAATTCCTGAAGTTATCCGAGGCATTAACTCTGCTTTCTTGGCCGCAAGATCTGTTAACCCTGATGTACAAATCAAAATTGTTTGGGTTTACACTTGGTTTGATCCAGGAAAAGAGGCTGATGCAGCTAATGCACTCATAGCCCAGGGTGCCGATATCATCATGCAGCATACCGACTCAACAGCCGCAATGACGGTTGCTGAAGAAAAAGGGGTGCACGCTTTTGGTCAGGCGTCTGATATGTCTGCATGGGGTCCAAACGCTCATTTAACTTCAATTATTAATAACTGGGGTCCATATTATGCTGATCGAGTACAAGCAGTTGCAGATGGAACTTGGGCATCAAGCGATACATTCCATGGAGTACCGGAAGGTATGGTGGCCTTTGCTGCAATGCAAAATATGCCCGATGATGTTAAGTTGGAGGCTGAAATGACTATACTCGACTTGGAATTTGGTGATGTTCATCCGTTCACTGGTCCTATCAATAAGCAAGATGGTAGTCCTTGGTTAGCGGAAGGTGAAACGCCACCTATGTTCCCCGACATCATAACTATGGATTTTTATGTAGAAGGAATTGACAGTAAGTATCCTAACTAATAAAAATTCATTTAAGCTTTAATGATAATCGCACCCTTTTGGGTGCGATTTCATTATGTATCATCAAGAACTTTGATAACTCTAATGCAGATCAATTATGAAAGAAGCAACGATTTGGTTTAAAAATCCACTGGCTATATATGCAAAAAATAGCAAAGGCGGCGTAGTCATTAAAGGACAGGAGATTATAGAGTTAGTCGGCTCTGGCAAGACTCCGTTGTCACAAATTGATGAGGTTTATGATGCCAGTGACAGCGTTGTTTTGCCGGGTCTAATCAATACCCATCACCACTTCTACCAAACCCTTACCAGAGCCTATCCAGAGGCCTTGAATAAGGAGTTATTCCCTTGGTTAAAGAGTCTATACAAAGTGTGGGCACATATCCAGCCGGAGATGTTGGCGGTCTCGACTGAATTAGCCCTATCCGAGCTTTTACTCTCTGGTTGTACAACCGCAAGTGATCACCACTATCTGTTTCCAGATCAGCTCGAAAATGCCATAGATATTCAAGTTGAGCAAGCCCAAAACTTGGGAATGCGAGTGGTTCTAACAAGAGGTTCGATGAGTTTAGGGGAAAAGGATGGCGGACTTCCACCACAAAGTGTGGTTCAGACTAAAGAGCGGATATTGAGTGACAGTGAGCGACTCATTAAAAGCTATCACAATTACGATGAAGGTGCGATGACCCAGATCGCTTTAGCACCATGTTCACCTTTTTCTGTGACCACGGAATTGATGCAAGATACCGCAGAACTTGCCGAGCAATATGACGTCCGATTACATACCCATCTCGCTGAAACCATAGACGAAGAAAATTTTTGCCTAGAGAAATTCGGCTTAAGAACGGTCGACTATCTTGAAAGTGTTGGCTGGCTGTCTGAGCGTACATGGCTGGCTCATGGCATCCACTTCAATCAGGAGGAGATACAAAAGCTAGGTCAAGCAGGGGTAGGCATCTGTCACTGTCCAAGCTCAAATATGATGTTAGCTTCCGGAATTTGTCGAATCCTCGAGCTCGAAGAGGCGGGCAGTTCAGTTGGACTGGGTGTGGACGGTTCTGCCTCTAACGACGGATCCAATATGATCGCTGAACTTAGACAGGGAATGTATTTACAGCGCCTACGTTATGGCGCCTCAAAGATTAGCCATGAGCACGCATATAACTGGGCAAGCACAGGCTCAGCGAAACTTTTGGGTAGAGATGATATCGGTGAAATAGCGGTTGGAAAGCAAGCAGACCTGGCATTATTTAAGCTAGACGAGTTGAGATTTTCTGGTAGCCATGATCCCTTGGCAGCATTATTGCTGTGTGGTGCACAAAGAGCGGACAGGGTAATGGTGGCAGGAAAGTGGCGAGTCGTTGACGGAAAGATAGTTGATAGGGATGAGGTTGAATTGATTCACCGCCACAGCGATGCGGCGAAAAAATTACGTCAGCTGGCTAGCGCTTAGTTTTCCGATTATTCCAATTGACTACGCATAATAGTTGGTCTATAATCTCAACTTGAATATTGTTACAAAATTCAAGTTGTTATGAATACAAACAACCACGGTGGTGCCAGAAAAGGTGCTGGTCGTAAAAAAAATTCAGGTCACTTTAAGGAGGATACCAAGGTTATTAGAGTGCCAATAAGCCTTGTTAAATCTATCCTTCCTTCTATTGAAGTTTATAAATC
>LULY01000396.1_pt1 | contig 10271 bp, 8 predicted proteins | sample 730031 | NCBI WGS metagenome assembly LULY01 (sample SAMN03860277, study PRJNA289734) | marine metagenome | biome: seawater column; feature: ocean; material: water; isolation source: Red Sea water column Station 91 - depth 200m | place: Saudi Arabia: Red Sea | collected 2011-10-15 | depth 200 m
CCTTTAGGTCGAAATCCTTACAGTGTTATGAATGATGGTGACTACTTTCCATGGCACTTTGATGGTAATGACTTTACAGTTAGTATTCTCGTTAGTGAATCTGATGAAGGTGGTGACTTTGAGTATGTACCAGAAATTCGTTCACCACACAATGAGCGTTTTGAGGATGTGAAGAGAGTGTTGCAAGGGGAAAGAGACAAGGTAAGAGTGTTAAGTTTGAAGACGGGTGATTTGCAAATATTTAAAGGGCGTTATTCTTTGCATAGGGTAACTGTGACTCGTGGCGATACACCAAGAATTATTGCCTTGCCAACGTATGTCACTAATCCATATTTGGTGAACAGGCCTCATCACGCTGAAGCTTTTTATGGGCGCTCAATGCCAATCCATTACGAGCGTGACTTAGAACGACTCGACAATTTAACAGACTAGGGATAACACATGAAAATAGGATTTATTGGACTACGTAGTATGGTTTAACAAGATAGATAATTTTTTCATGCACTTTAAAAATTCAAGAGATGAAGGCAATGAAACCAGAAAGATGGAAAAACCCAGATAATAAATTATTCCCTTATCAAGTAGGCTTTACTTCTCCGCCTTATGATTATGATGCTGCGCCAAGTGATTTTCTCAGAATAGCGCCGGAAGAAGTGGGTGTACATGGTCGTATTTTGCATGTACCAGGATATGCTCACGAATTAACACAGAGGACCAAAAACTTCGATCTTTTAGAAGAATTTGTTCACTGTATGTCAAATAGTGGTGCAGATGTAGTGGGCCAGGTTGGTACAAACTGGGTGCATTGTAATGGAACTAGTCCAGATCAAATCCGTCAATTCTGTAACACACTAAGTGACAAATATGAAACACCCTTCCATATGGCTGGTATGTGTTTAGTGGAGGCTCTTCATGAAATAAATGCAGAAAAAATAGCCTTAAACTCTGTTTATTATTGGCCTGATTGGCGCGATGGCATTGCTCACTTCTTAAGAGAAGCGGGTTTTGATGTTGCATATGTTGGAAATTTTGTTGACCAAGGCTTCTATGAAAAACAACAGGAGGTTAATGATCTAACTTGGATCTTCCCTAATGAATTAGCGGAAAAATCTATGATTTACGTATCAGAACAGGCGCCTAATGCTGATGCTATTGTGATTAATGGTATGCCTAATTGGCGGCGTTTAGATGGCTTACCACAAAGAGCACTATTCTATACTCCGAATTTCGAGAAAATAACCGGTAAGCCAGTCATTGCATCAGATGTTGCTCTCTACTGGCGTATATTTAAAACTCTTGGAGTAGCACCTATCGGTGAACATGGATACTTACTTTCTAAACTTAAATAAATATGGATTTCAACTAATGAACAAAATACTCGTTCTTTGGGCAACTCCTAGGTCTACTTCAACCGCATTTGAATGGATGATGCGCCAGAGAGGAGATATGGAATGTTTTCACGAACCCTTTGGGGAAGCTTGGTATCAGGGAGAGAATCCGCTTTGGCCAAGAGTGCAAAAAAATAGTTTACGAACACCAGGACTAACTTTAGAAAGTGTTTTTACGAAACTTAAGAAGACGGTTGAAAAAAAATCTGTTTTTAGCAAAGATTTTCCTCATTATATTAGCCATCTTTGGACTGACGAATTTCTATCCCATTTTAATCATAGTTTTTTAATCCGAGATCCTGCAAAAACAATCAGCTCAATATACAAATATTTTCCTGATTTCGTTTTAAAAGAAATAGGTTACTTAGAACAAAGAGAGTTGTTCGACATAGTTTGCAGTAATACAGGTAAAACACCAGTAGTTGTTGATAGTGATGACCTACTTGAAAATCCTCATGGAATGGTTGAAGCTTATTGCAATGCTGTAGATATTCCATTTATTGAAGAGGCTCTCAGCTGGAAGCCAGGCGCACGTGATGAGGTTAGCTGGTGGGATAGCGGTATATTTCATGATAATTTGCGTAACTCAGACGGCTTAAAAACTCAAAAACGTAATTATGTTGAAGTTAATGATTTGCCAGATCGTGTCAAAGAAATTTACGATATTGTTATGCCACACTACGAACACCTGTATGCTCACCGTTTAATAGTCTAGACAATCTAACTGACTGAGGATAGAAAATGAATATAGGATTTATTGGTTTGGGAAACATGGGTGCCGGTATGGCGCAGAATTTATTAATGCATTGCAAAAGTTCAAGCGATAGGTTAATTGTTCTAGACATTAACGAAACAGTTTTGAATGAATTTATTGCCAAAGGTGCTGTAAATGGAAAAAGCGCGTCTAAGATGTGTTCACAGTGCGACGTGCTCTTCACTTCTCTTCCAAGTTCAAAAGAAGTTAACCTATTAGCATTTGGAAATGAAGGTATTTTGCATAATTTAAAGAAAGGCGCTACTTGGTTTGAAACCACCACAAACGAATTAGCTGAGTGGGAGAAAGTTAAGGAACACGCGCCAAATCATTTGACATTGATTGATGCTCCGGTAAGTGGCGGAGCTGAGCGTGCTGCAGCAGGAACTTTAACTACCTTTCTTGGTATTGAGAAAGATGTTTTAAGAAAGTTTGAATCATTATTGAAAGTCTTTGCTAGTAATATTATAAGAATGGGCCCCTCTGGATCGGGGTATGTCACCAAGTTGGTACAACTGCATTTAAATTATCTTGCTGCACAAGGGATTGGAGAGACACTAATGATGGGTGCGAAAGCCAACCTAGATTTAGAGACACTTCGCTCAGTATTGATGAATAGCTGTTCCCAAAGTTATGTAGTTGAAAACTATATCCCGAAAGTATTAGATGGTAGCTATGACAATTCATTTTCACTTGGACTGGCTGAAAAAGATATGAAGCTAATTGTCGAACTTGGTCACCATCTTGGCATCTCAATGCCACTTGGGGAAAAAGTTTTTAACACTTATCAAGAAGCAACAAAGTTGTACGGCGATAATGCTCCTCACTTAAGTGTAGTTCGATTAATTGAAGAGACACACAACCAACAGTTGAGAAACAAAAAATAGGAGTCAGTTTTGGCATTATTAATTTCAGTCAGCGAATTTTGGGAAGATGAAAAAATTTGGCGTCAATGTGTCCAGTCAGAGTTGCCCGAGATGGATGTTCGAGTGCATCCCGATGATGGCGATGTTAATGAAATTAAGTACGCAGCGACATGGAAAGATTTACCAGAAGGAATCCCAATTGTTCGTTTGGTAGACAAAAAATTAACGCACGAGATGTGTTTCCATGCCCTTCATTGGGTGCTGCATTTTCATAGTGGCCATTATCTATATATGAATCAGCAACTTGAAAGAAAATGGCTACAGCAAGCTTCCATACAGCCTGAAGATAGTACGGTTGGAATTATGGGTTTAGGGCATATCGGAAAAGCTATCGGAGAATCACTTGTCCAGCAAGGCTTTAAGGTGCTAGGTTGGGGTGCTAATCAAAAGCCATCTTTACGGGATATTCAGTATTTTTTTGGAGGAGACAAGTTAGGTGTTTTCTTGCAGAAGACAGATATACTAATAAACGTCCTACCTCTAACTAAAAGTACAAATAATATACTCAGAAAAAAAGAGCTTGAACGTTTGCCCAAAGGTGCGTTTATTATAAATATGGGAAGAGGAGGCATTATCAACGAGTTGGATTTATTGTCTCTACTAGATGAAGGACACATTACTGCAGCCGCTTTGGATGTATTTGAAGAAGAGCCTCTACCTACAAAAAACCCTCTCTGGAGTCATCCATCTGTCTCAATCTTCAGCGAAAACTATTGCTAAAAACATTCGTCGCATAGAGGATGGTGAGATGCCGTTTCCTATCTATGACATGACTAAGGGTTACTAGATAGATTGTAATATTATGAGTTTAATGAACAGCAAATAAATATGGATTCAGTGAAAGTTGTAATGCAATGAAACAGTCCGCGGTTGAAAGAATGAATACAATTTCTGAGCAGGGTTTATGTGCGGGTTGTGGTATTTGTCAATCGATAGCTGGACCTGACAAGATAAAGGTCGTTAAATCGTTGAACGGATATGAGCGTCCGGTGATTGTTGGTGATCTGGATGATGCTATTGTAGATAGAATTTTCGATATTTGCCCAGGTACTCGAATTGAAGGTCTGCCGGAGAACGAGATTGTTCCACAGACGATGATAGATAATGTCTGGGGACCATGGATTAGGATTGTTAGAGCTTGGGCTGGCGACCCGAAGACACGATTCGAGGGATCAACGGGAGGTGTACTTACAGCACTAGCGAAGTTTCTTTTAAGTGAGCAAAGAGTAGATTTCATTTTGCATGTAAAAGCTTCTAGTAAAGAGCCAACTTTTGGCAAAAGGCATTTGAGTTTTACTGAGGCTGATGTACTTAAAGCTGTTGGATCGAGGTATGGGCCTGCCGCTCCGCTAATTGATATAGACCAGATATTAGCTCGAGGTCGTCCATTTGCTTTCATCGGTAAACCCTGCGATATCGCTGCTCTAAGGAATTTGGCGCGATATGACGAAAGGGTTGATGAATTAGTAAAATACTGGTTGACACCAGTTTGTGGCGGCTTTATGAGTCCACCTTCGACGGATAATTTTTTATCTCGTTCTGGAGTTGATCGAAATAAACTCATATCTCTTCGTTATCGAGGTCAAGGATGCCCCGGGCCGATGCAAATTGAAATGCTTGACGAGAAAAAGGAACTACATTACCTTGATTACTGGGGAGACGACGAGAGCACATGGAATTTACCATTCCGATGTAAAATTTGCCCAGACGGTATTGGTGAGGCTGCAGATATTGCCGCTGCTGACACATGGATTGGAGGGTCTCCCACGCGCGAAGGTAGCAAAAGTGATCCTGGCACCAACGCTATGGTGATTCGCACTGCAGCAGGCTTAGAATTATTAGAAGCAGCGGCAAAGAGTGGTGCTATTAATATCGAATATGACATTACCCCAGATGACATGAGTCTATACCAACCCCATCAGATGCACAAGAAATATGCAGCATATGATAGGTATCAAGGGCTCGGTGATGAAGGTCGAATTGTACCAAAAACGAGGCGTTTGCGCCTTGAGGAGTTGGCAAATGAAATGCACAAATCTGCCCGAAAGATCCAGCGTGATGGCACAATTGCAAGAGTACATTCTGGTAAAGCAACCGAGTCTACGCCCAAAGAAAGCAAATGAAATAAGCCTATGAAAGACGTAATACTTGAAAAGGATATGGCACCCTCAGTATTGAAAGAAATGTTTGATTATAGGTTGTCTCGATTACGTCAATCTATGGCAGAAAAAGATGTCAGTTTAGCAATCTTACTAAATCCTGTAAGCTTGAGATATGCAATTGATTTTGATGAGTATCAACTCTTTCAAGCACACATTCCAGCATGTTATTTATTTGTGCCTTTACAGGGTCCATTAGTTATGCATGGGGCTGTTAGAAAAGATTTTCCAAATGTTACAGAATATAAGAGGCCATATTATATATCGCCATTTGATGGAGGTATAGATCTTGAAAAAAAAGCTAAATTATTTTGTAATGACCTTAAACAATTTAATGACGAACATTGTCATAACAATAAAATTGCCATTGAAAGAATCTCGCCCGAAGCTTTCAATGCATTAATAGCCGGTGATTATGATCTTGTGGATGCGGAATGCATACTTGAACAGGCCAAAATGATTAAGTGTAAAACCGAAATCGAATGCATTAAACATTCAATTTCAGTTGCAGAACATGGCATGAAATTAATGCGCCAAAGTTCAGTTGAAGGAATCACCGAGAGGCAATTATGGTCAATCCTTCATCAGGTCAATATTGCAAACAACGGATCATGGATTGAGGGACATATGCTTTCTTCTGGCCCACGAACTAACCCTTGGCTTCAAGAGGCAACAAATCGAACTATTGTAAAGGGCGATATGATTGCTTTTGACACAGACCTAATAGGTCCAAGAGGCTACATGGCCGATATTTCTAGATCCTGGATATGTGAAGGTGGTCGCGGCAATAATGAACAGAGGAAAGCCTACCAGCATGCCTATGACGAAGTGCATTTTAATATTGATGCTATTAAACCGGGAATGTCTTTTTCGGAATTATCTATAGGAGCCTTCCAACGTAACGACATCTATAAAAGTAATAACTATCCTTGTGTTTACCATGGTGCAGGCATGACTGATGAATACCCGAAGATATATTATCAAGAAGACTGGGCTAGGGATGGATATGACGGCATAGTTGAACCTAATATGGTTTTGTGTGTTGAAAGCTACTCTGGCGCGGAAGGAGGCGAAGTCGGTGTCAAGCTGGAGCAAATGGTTCTTGTAACCGAGACGGGGATAGAGATTTTAAGTCATTATCCGTTTGAAGATAATTTAATTCAATGAATTAAATTAAAATAAGAGAATATAATAATGCGTTTTCTTTGAGCGTTAGCTTTTAACTTTATTTTTCAGTAGAAAATGGGTTTTTGAGAAATTATTGTAATGTCATCATTTGGCCGAATACTAACTACTCCACTTCATAAAATGCATCTTGACGCAGATGCAAAAATGGTGCCCTTTGCGGGCTATGAAATGCCTCTTCAGTATCCGTTAGGAATTAAAAAAGAGCATCTGCATACTCGCGAAAAAGCTGGACTTTTTGATGTTTCTCATATGGGTCAAATCAAGATTACAGGTCAGAACGCAAAACAAGCTTTAGAGACTCTAGTTCCAGTCGATATAGTTGAATTGCCTCTAATGAAACAACGTTATGCTGTCTTTACAAACAACAATGGCGGTGTGATGGATGATTTGATGGTGACGAATATTGGTGATGATAGTTTGCTCTTAGTGGTCAACGCAGCATGCAAGGCTAGAGATTTTGAACACTTGAAGCGTTTAGTTGATAGTGGTTGTGAAGTTGAGCTTCTTGAAGATGCTGCGCTTTTGGCTTTGCAAGGACCTAAGTCATGTGAGGTGTTGGCAAAATTTGAACCTTCTTGTAGTGAGATGACCTTTATGACGGCTAAGATATTAAAGATTGATGGTGTTGAATGCTTAACAACAAGGTCTGGTTATAGCGGCGAGGATGGATTTGAAATTTCAATGCCTGGACATCAGGCTGAACGTATTGCCAAACTTTTATTATCAGATGAGGCGGTTGAATGGGTTGGACTTGGAGCAAGAGATTCACTTCGGTTAGAAGCTGGCTTGTCACTATATGGTCATGAACTAGACGAGCAACATAGTCCGGTCGAATCTTCGTTGACTTGGGCATTGTCGAAAACAAGAAGAATTGGCGGTAAGCGTCCTGGGGGCTATCCTGGTGATGTAATTGTGATGAGTCATCTTTCTGAAGGCACCAAAGTCAAAATAGTTGGTTTGCAACCTGAAGGTAAGATACCGGTTCGTGATGGCGCTCTAATTGAAGATGGTGCAGGTAATCGAGTTGGCCAAGTCACCAGTGGTGGTTTTGGTCCCAGTGCAGGAAAGCCTGTAGCTATTGCAAGAATTGAAGTGAGCTATATTGATGACAAATCTAACTTGTTTGCATTGGTTCGCGATAAGAAGATTCCTGTAAGTGTAGTAAAATTACCTTTCGTTAAACAAAATTATTTTAGAGGTTAATAAAAACAAAATAGGGGGCAACAATGAGCATTAAATATTCCGAAGATCATGAGTGGGTTAAGATGCAAGAAGATGACCTGGTAACTATAGGAATAACCGATTTCGCTCAAGAACAATTGGGCGATTTGGTTTTTATTGAACTACCAGAGGTCGGTGATGAATGTAGTCGGGGAGACAACATTTCTGTAATTGAGTCAGTTAAGGCGGCTTCAGATTTGGTTGCTCCTGTTTCTGGAGAGATCGTTGAGGTAAATGAAAGGTTAACAGACGAACCGGAGCTCGTTTCAGAAGACTCGATGGGTGATGGCTGGTTTATTAAAGTCAAACTTTCCAATAAATCTGAGTTGGATAAACTCATGGATGAAGATACCTATCAAGCTTTTATTGAAGATTAAAATGAAAAATAAATGGCTACTAAGATAGAAGATTTACTAAATAACGACGTTTTTACCAATAGACATATTGGTTCTTCGAGCGCTCAGAGGCAAAAAATGCTCGATTATCTTGGTTTTGATAACTTAGATAAATTGATCGAAGAAATTGTGCCAGATATTATTCGTCGGGGAAAGCCGATGAATATAGCTGATGGCATTTCTGAATTAGCGGCACTTAAGCAGTTAAGAAATTTAGCGAGAATGAATATCCGCTATAAGTCATTCATTGGCCAAGGTTATTACAACTCGATAACACCACCTGTGATTCAGCGCAATATCCAAGAAAATCCTGCCTGGTATTCGGCCTATACCCCGTATCAACCAGAAATATCTCAAGGCCGTTTAGAAGCCTTAATGAACTTTCAAACAATGGTTACCGATTTATCGGGAATGGAGTTAGCCAATGCATCAATGCTAGATGAAGCCAGTGCTTGTGCCGAGGCTATGAGTTTTTGTCTGAGAGTAAGCAAATCGAAGAGCAAAGTTTTTTTTGTTGCAAATGATTGTTTGCCTCAGAATATTGAAGTGGTGCAAACAAGAGCTGAGCCATTAGGTATTGAAGTGGTAATCGGTGATCCATCAGTAGACCTAGAAAAACTTGATTTTTTTGGAGTGTTGCTGCAATATCCGAATACTTATGGTAACTGTAGCGATTACTCGAAACTAATAGATTTAATACATGAAAAACAAGCCTTAGCTGCTGTCAGTGCAGATTTATTATCGTTAACGCTTTTAAAGCCGCCTGGTGAAATGGGTGCAGACGTGGTGGTTGGCAATACACAAAGATTTGGAGTACCAATTGGCTATGGCGGACCTCACGCAGCCTATATGTCAATCAAGGAAAAACATAAACGCTCTATGCCCGGAAGAATCATTGGCGCTACGGTTGATACCAAAGGTAGGTTAGCTTATCGCCTAGCTCTTCAAACCCGTGAACAGCACATTCGTCGTGAAAAAGCCACCAGCAATATATGCACAGCTCAAGCTCTTTTAGCTGTCATGGCTAGCATGTATGCTGTTTATCATGGTCCTGAAGGTCTTAAAAAGATTGCTCAAAGAATTTTTCGTTACGCTGCTGTTTTTGCAGACGGTATTTCTGAAATGGGTTTTCGTATTGTCAACGAAACATTTTTTGATACATTAACGATAGAGGTTAAAAACTCCGACGCAGTTGTCATGCAGGCTGAAAAAAATGGATACAACATAAATGTTTTTAGTAAAACCCTCGTTTCAGTTTCATTTGATGAGCTCAGCACCCCAGAGGATATAGAGTACTTATGGAAGATATTTAATACAGAGTCTACGCTCAGCGCAACTAATATGATGCGCTATATTCGTTATCTAGGCGACAAAGACCTAGCCCTTGACCGGGCTATGATACCGCTTGGATCATGTACTATGAAGTTGAATGCTGCAGCTGAATTGATACCTGTCTCTTGGCCGGAATTTTCTCAAATCCATCCTGCAGTGCCAATGAATCAGGTAATTGGATATCAACAAATGATCAGTGAACTTGAAGAGATGCTATGCGAAGCAACTGGATACGCGGCAATTTCCTTGCAGCCTAACTCGGGAGCACAAGGTGAATATGCCGGTCTTATAGCGATTCGAGCTTTTCATCGAAGTAAAGGTGAGGAGAATCGAAATATTTGTTTAATTCCTGCATCAGCTCATGGAACCAATCCGGCCTCTGCACAAATGGCGGGCATGAAAGTGGTTGTAGTTAAAACTGCAGATAATGGTTACATAGACATGTCAGATTTAAAATCTAAGTGCAAAGAAAATGCAGATAATCTAGCTGCCATTATGATTACCTATCCCTCTACTCACGGAGTGTTTGAAAAAGATGTAAAAGAGGTATGTGAGATTGTTCACAAAGCTGGAGGTCAGGTATACATCGATGGAGCTAACATGAATGCGATGGTTGGAATTTCAGCTCCCGGTGAATTTGGTGGTGATGTTTCTCATCTGAATTTGCATAAAACATTCGCCATCCCTCATGGAGGTGGAGGCCCAGGAGTTGGCCCTATTGGAGTTAAGGAGCATTTGGTCGACTTTTTACCCACAACACCATTAAATAATACTAGTGTCGGTAGTATTGCTGGTGCATCCTGGGGTTCAGGCAGTATTTTGCCAATTAGCTGGATGTATATTACTATGCTTGGTAAAAATGGTCTTTACGAAGTGACCACAAATGCAATATTGAATGCTAATTACAT
>LULY01000080.1_pt1 | contig 10083 bp, 9 predicted proteins | sample 730031 | NCBI WGS metagenome assembly LULY01 (sample SAMN03860277, study PRJNA289734) | marine metagenome | biome: seawater column; feature: ocean; material: water; isolation source: Red Sea water column Station 91 - depth 200m | place: Saudi Arabia: Red Sea | collected 2011-10-15 | depth 200 m
TCATCTTTAGGTTTAAGATTTAATGTTTTTGAACCTTTGATTATTCCTTCGGTGAATTCAGCATAGATTTTTTCTTTTGGTTGTATGGTAATTTTTTGCATGCACTTAGAATCTCTAAATGCAATTGTTATCTCCCGAGTTACTACATTCCCATCTCTAGAAATAATTCTTGTTTCTTTAGTGCCCTTCCAAAATTTTGGTTCATTATCAAGATCTGAAATTATATCCCAAACTCTATCGACTGGTGCATTAATATCAATAGATGTATCTATGATTGCCATATAGACACGGTTTTTTTTAAAAATATTAGTCTTGGTTCCGTAATTAATTTTAAACCCTGAAATGCAGATGGGTTATGTCCATTAGCTATGATGACTTTCAGAAATTAGATTTACGAGTTGCAAAAATACTCAAAATAGAAGATATTCCTGGCAAAACCAAAATCGTTAAGGGAGAGATAGATCTTGGCGATGAAACCCGAGATGTTATTATAGGTGGTGCAGAATTTTATGAACCTGAAGATTTGATTGGTAAAATTGTGATAGTAGTTGCCAACTTATTAAACGTCTTACTCGTACTGCATTAATTTTTTTTCTTCAAGTAACGCATGAAGATTGTTAACAGATCTGTATACATCTGGCTCTTTTTTTGCGCCAGTACAAACTAGTTTTCCAGATGAAAACAAAAGAATCACAGTTTTAGGTTCAACCATTCTATGTATAAGACCAGGAAATTGTTCTGGTTCATACATACTTCTTGGAAGTGTTCTTGCCGCTTGTTCTAGATGTATTCTTCCTCCTAAATTAATTGAGGCAACAATATTTTGAACAACTACAACCGCATCTTTTTTTACCTTAACTCCACCCTTGCGTAGTTTTTGAACAACAAGTTTTACAGCTTTACGAGACATTGCTTCAGACTTGGCTCCTGTGCATACCATCTTACCAGATGAAAAAATTAGAGTCGCTGTCTTTGGTGAACCGATTCGAAAAACTAAACCTGGAAACTGATCAGGATGATACTCCACATCTGCAAATTTACGTGTTATTTCGTTAAGATCCATTCTTTGATCTACTGATGCTGAGGCTACTACATTTTCAATACTGACAATAGGTTTTGTTTGAGGCAAACAGTGTGGTTTTAATTATCCATAATAAAAACAATCACCATCCGTTTAGCCTGCAATCACACATTTTTGTTGTCGAATAGTTTAATTTGATAAAATGTTTGCTTTGGTTTGTGGATTTTAGCAATTTGGATATACTTAACGAACTTTTTGGTACGGGTGGCGATTCAAACCCGTTTATGATGCTTATTTGGTTCCTTCCAATTCTTCTTTTTGTATTCTATGGTCAACGAATACAACTAATCATTACTTCTAGAGATATCAAAAAAGATATGGCAAAGCTGGAACAATTCAGGAATGATGCTAGAAATGACTTAATTGATTATGTTAAACAAAAACTATCTCCTAATGGTGATCCAACTCAAAAACTTGACAGATTCTTTGATTACTTTACAATCATGCCGGTGGATATTGATCCAAATGGAATAATTCCTAAAATTCATCATCTTGTACGTTCAAGAGAAGATACTACAAGAAAGCAAGTCAAGTCTATGTTCTCGGAAATTAATACATTGGAGATTACAAAAGTTCAAAATCTTTTGGAAATAGTAACAACATTACAACTTTTACACAAAGTTGTGAGGCATTTGTTTTTGACTGCAAAAAAACAAAATAACTATCCACTAATTTTACCATTGCAGATGTTGCTCCCGTTTATTATGGAACAGGCTGAGGCTCTTAAGGATGCTATTCCTGCATTTAAAAAGGGACAACCAATCGGCGATGGAATTGGTCCACTTGTAGTTGGTGGAATGATGCTTGACACTAAAAAACAAAATGCTGAGTTTGAAACTGTTTACAGTGAGTCGGAATTTGACGGCAGAAAATTAATTCTGTTAAAGGCTGAAGGTCCATATGCTACTGTTGGTAGACCAGGTGAAGCTACTGAATCAATCGTTGAAAAACTCAAACCCGATGTCATAATTATGATTGATGCCGCGTTAAAACTAGAGGGCGAAGATTCAGGAAGTGTTGCACAAGGATTTGGAGCTGCAATAGGTGGGATTGGAACTGACAGATTTAAGATCGAAGAGGTAGCCACAAAATACGATATTCCAATATTCGCAATTGTAGTTAGGCAGTCTGTTAAAGATGCAATCACACTCATGACGAAAGAGATTTCCGATCAAGCTGAAAATGTCAAAAGTCAAGTTTATGAAATGATAACCGACAATTCAAATCCTAATCAAACTGTACTTGTTATAGGTGTTGGAAACACTTTGGGGGTTGCTCAGTAATGTCTAATAAAATTGAAATTATAACTGCATATACTTTACAACAATGTAATTCCTGCAAAGAACAATCCAAACAAAAATTTTCTGATGGCGATTATATTTTCAAAGAAATTTCAAAATGTTCTTCATGTGATGGACAAGTAATGGTTACAAAAATTTTTGGAGAATCTCTTACCCAATAGTAGTTACTGTGACGCCAGTTTGAGTTGGAATAAACGTATGCTCTGCCTGTGCAACAGTCTTGCCGCTTGCTTCAACAAGAATTGCATACGCTTTGACTGCCTTCTTTTTAATCAAAATGTCTAGCAATCTTCTGGCTTCCTTTTCTTCCCATTCCTTTACAATCCATCTTAATGCAAATGGTAGCATGTTAAAATTGTTCCAGATGAATTCCAGTAATTTGTCAGCTTCATCGTCTTTAGTCCTTTTTCTTGAAGACAGAGCAAAGATGTTTTTAATTTTACCATTACGAACGAACCCTAGACCATTTTTAGCTGTAACAAATGGTTCACATGCATATGCTTCATCTTCTGAAAAATCAAATGAGCCAATTGACCACATGTTAGGAACTGTTTTTCCTGCGTGAATTGTATATTGATCAAGTGAATGACCGCTCAGATTGGCAATCGGTTTAAACCCCATATCCATTACAGTATTTTGAATTTTTCTTCCAACATCCTTTGATTTCACGCCTGATTTGATCATTGACATTGCTGCCTCCAAAGCATTTTCTGCAGCCTGAACCAATGAATCGTATTGGGGATCATAATTTACTGTTACAGCGGTGTCAGCTATATACCCATTAATCTGAGCGCCAAGATCAATTTTTACCAAGTCAGAATCTGAAACTGTTTTTGGGTCGTTTGGCTCAGCGGTATAATGTGCAGCCACTTCGTTCAGACTAGTATTCACAGGAAATGCGCATTTTGCACCACGTTTGATAATTTCTGATTCAACATATTCACAAATTTCTGCTAGGGTACTGCCAATCCAATCTTTCTTACGAACATTCTCTCTTACTTCCCCCGCAATTTTTCCCGCTTTTATGTAGTCTTCAATCTGCATTAACACTAGTTGATTCTGTATGTTATTAATATCATAATCATATTCTCTCTATTCTTAGAAGTAAAGACTAGAATAGGCTGATTCTATCTAATTATTTCCTTCAGCATTGAATTTTGTTGGTATCGTGCATTTTTTAGCATGAACTTTAAAAACCTAATTTCTGATTTTATTAATTTGACTTCGATTTTAACCAGGTCCTTTCGTAATTCCTCAGAGTTTCTATCTACCATAGGAAATCAGTAGGTAATAAAATACAAAAATGATCAAGTTGTGAATTTCTGACTTAGTTATTGTAATTTCCTGACATGATGGAATCTCATCTATTGTCTTAAATTGGGCAGTTGTTTTTGTTTGCTGGGAGCGTGGTCTAGCTTGGTATGATTCTGCGTTTGGGACGCAGAGGTCGCGCGTTCGAATCTCGCCGCTCCCATATTTTTTGTGTTTTAAAGAATTTACCAGTATTTAGAATAGAATATTAATAATATATAGTGAATTTTGACTGTGAATCTCAAAGTTCTCATGTTAAAGCAGGATGATCCTAGAAAATGTAGTGCTGCAAAATTAGTAAAGTTTGGTCTTGCAAAACCTGTTACACGAACCGCCTCACGTACATTGATTTTAAACCCATTTTCAAAAAAAACATTATTGAAATCAGACAAAAAATTTGTTAACTCTATTACTGGAATTGATTGTTCATGGAATCTAGTTACATCAGCCTTCAAAAAGCCATTTACTGGCATCTCGAGGAAGCTTCCACCATTATTAGCAGGAAACCCAATGAATTATTCCAAATTAAACAAATTGTCTACTGTAGAGGCATTGGCCGGGGCTGTATACATTTTGGGAGAGCCTGATTTGACACACACACTTCTTAAGAAATTCAAATGGGGTAACACATTTTTCGAACTAAACAAAAACCTCCTTCAGGATTACTCAAAAGCCCAGTCAGAGTCTGAGATTCTTGAAATTTGTCACGAGTATGGGCTTGCTAATGCTCAGTTTACGTAATGTTGATCAATTTTACTAACAATTACAGATTTATTCAAGTATAATCTCAGACGGTTCGATATGAGCGCGGAGACTAACTCAAGTGGACTTGTTCGAAGCCTTTCCCTTTCACAGGCAATAATGATTGGCGTTGCATCAATGATTGGCGGAGCCATATTCGTGCTAGTAGGACCCGGCATATCTGCCGCAGGTCCTGCGTTGATAGTCGCATTTCTTCTTAATGGAGTTATTACTCTCTTTACTGCATTAACTTATGCTGAACTAGGATCTGCCTTGCCCGCAACTGGTGGGGGATACAAGTGGGTAAGAGAGGGACTACCCAGACCGAATTCATATCTAAGTGGTTGGATGGCATGGTTTGCGCATACTATAGCAGGCAGTCTATATGCAGTTGCGTTTGGAACATTTTTTGGACATCTGTTAAAGTCCGCAGAAATAATTGACGATACATTTGGAATTCCTCTTGAAAAGTTGTTTGCTATAATTGCAATTATCATATTTACCATAGTCAACATTAGAGGTTCTTCACATACAGGAAAAGTAGGCAGTGCAATCACTTTTACACAATTAGGAATTATTGCTGCTTTGGTTATAGCTGCTCTTGTGGCTATGACGTTTACGAATCCAAACTGGCCAACTAATTTTCGAGATTTCTTTCCTAACGGTACATCCGGTCTTATATTGGCAATGGGTATTACATTCATAGCATTTGAGGGCTATGAAATTATTGCACAGGCAGGGGATGAGATTAAAAAACCGAAGAAGAATATTCCTAAAGCTATTCTTGTCTCCTTGGGAATAGTAGTTTCTGTTTACGTTCTTTTTGCTTTTGTCTTTATTGGTGGACTTGATCCTTTGCAACTTGGACAGCCTGCATGGGAGTTTATTGGAGATTATGGTGAGCTCGGAATAATTGAAGCTGCTGAATACTATCTTCCATTTGGTGCACTAATTGTACTGGCAGGTGGGTTTGTGTCAACATTGGCTGCATTAAACGCAACAACATTTGCCGCAAGCCGTGTTTCCTTTGCAATGGGAAGAAATCACGATTTACCTCCAGTGTTTAGTAGATTACATCCTAAATATCGAACGCCTTTTGCATCTACAATACTCTCTGCCGTCGTTATGATCACACTCGCAATGCTATTTGATCTAACAATGATTGCGCTTGCTGCAAGTGTTATGTTTTTGTTTTTGTTTGCCCAAGTTAACGTAGCCTGTATTACAATTCGAAGAATGGCTAAAGAAAAAAAGTTAACGTATGGTTTTAAGACTCCATTCTTTCCCGTAGTTCCAGCTATTGGTTTTGCCGTTGTTTCTATCCTTGCCATTTACTTGCTGTTTGCCCAACCACTTAGCTGGGCAATCGCTCTTGTTTGGATAGGAGTAGGCTTTTTGATTTACAGATTGTACACATCAAAAAGAGAGAAGCAAGCCACCGCGCCCCTTGTATTCAACCAAGAACCTTCAGAAAGAAAGGAATATAGGATTTTAGTAGTATTTTCCAAGAATACATCTACTAAACTTGCTAAGATTGCAGCGGCAATTGCTGATCAAAAAGACGGTGAAATATCTTTCCTCAGTGTCATAAATGTACCAAAGCAAACCCCATTATCTTTTGCAAACAAATCTGGCGAGACCGGAATTGGTGTATTTGATGAACTCAAGAAATCAATTTCACATTCAATACGACATAGATATCTTGTCAGGCTTTCCCATGATCCTACCGAGGCCATATTAGCTACGGCTGAAGATGAGGGAATTAACACTATGATAGTTGATTTCTCCTTTTTACGGCATAATAGAAAATTATTATCGCTATCTACTTGCGATATAATTGGGGTAGTACCAGGAAAAGACTTTGACAAGGATATGTCAAACCTCATTGTTTCATATGATGTGGGACGCCACTCAAACCTTGGACTTGAAGTCGCACATGCAATTTCAGCTGATTCCAAAAGTAAGATAAGAGTAATTCGTGGAGTAACACAATCACCACAGACTGAAGTCGAAATTGTTAACAAAATTAATGAGGTTATGTTTGATCTAGACATGAAAAAAATACAATTTGAAAAGGTGTACCCAAAAACAAAAAACATGCTAATATCATCTGAACTTTTGAAGAGCTATAACAAAACAAAGAACGGCACTCTAATTTTAGGCGCTGGAAATCAAGCTGATGCAGCATTCAGCCCAAAGGCATTAGAGCTAGCAGATAAATCAAAAAAGACAGTATTCATAGTACGCAATCATATGTTCTCAGAATTTCATACTAGATCATTTTTCAATGTATTATTGCAAATAATCAAAGAGAATAAGATACTATATCGTATTTACATCGAGATTTTAGCAGGAATATCCTTCGTAAAATCCAAGCAGAAGATTGGAAGATACGACGAAGAGTATTTTGAATCAAAATCCCAGTAATGTTGAAATTACTGAACTAAACTAATCTAACTAAGTGTGAGCTGGTGGACGACACGCTGCTACGGCAGAGGAAACTCCTCCCTTCATACAGGATGTGTGATCTGTAGATGGATAGTCAGAGATGGCTGGCAACAGAACAGAAAAAAATCCCATCTGGAGTGTACAGTGATGGTACTGCCTGAGGTTTCCAGAGACGGAATGAAAATCTGTCCCGCACGAAGCAAGGCCAAAACGAACCGTATGTTCCTGTACTAGGTTCAGGTAGGCCGCAAAGCGAAATATCGTTAAAACAGAAGGAGGGTTACGGCCAGCACTCACTTATTCTTTTGGCTCAAAACCTTTTGGCATTGCACCACCTTTACTTGATGGTTTGTCTTCAGTCTTTTCTTCAACCTGTGGTTTTTCTTCATCGTAGTAACTTCTGTGTTGATTATAATCTTCCAAACCTGTTACTTGTGCTTCTCCTCGGACAGTTTGGTATCCGCCTGAACTTGCACTTGTCTGTACGCCAGTGAGTTGTGATGGGTCAATACCAGTTTGTTGATAATGTCCTTTCTCTTTTGCTAGTTTTCTTTTACTCAGAAACATCATTGCAACACCACCTAGTGCTGCCATACCAGCCATTCCATAGAGAATAAATGCTGGAAATTCTCCAGATGACGTTGACGCATAACCTTCAGGTGCATTTGGTGTTACACCAAAAATTTCTGAATTGTCTAATGTATCTCTGTTTGCAAATCCAATTATGTCGATACTTGCATTACCAGATGACTCGTAAGATGTTATTCGGTATACTTTATCAGAACTAAATGCAGATTCGTTTACTTGTTCTCTTATCAATCCCTCTCGAAGACTGCTTTCTCCCATTGTAAAGGACGAAATTACAGAACCTGTTTGAAATCCATATTGTGAAGCATCTGCACCTATTCCAGTTGGATCAAACAAAAAGTGCCAGTTTCCAATTGGCTGTGCTTTTATTTCATCTCCGTCCATTAGTCTGGTAGAAAGAAGTTCTCCAGCATCACTGGCCTTAAGTGATAAAGCCAATGATGGTGTGAATCTTTCAAAGGTTGAGATTGGCATGTTGATTTCAACGTCACCGTATGCGGGTGTACTTATTACAACAGGTCCAACGACACCAAACCCTCTCCAGTCTACATCCAAAAGAGTTGGATCATTTCCGGAGCCGGCTTTAATCACAAAATTGTTAATTGTAGGATGTAGTACGATAGTATAATCTACCGACATGCTTGAAGTTCTTCCAGTCATTAATGAGTTGTATTCTACAGTAAGGTCAGTAATCTGAGCTATGCTACCTTGTGAAAGTATGTACGAATTTATCTTTGAAATCAATGATTGTACACTAGGGTTTGATGCATCAGCAGAAAATATAATTTGATTATTTACTCCATACATCGTTTCAGCTAGTTTCCCGCCATCCGAATAATCTATGTTAACTGACCTTTGGTATGTCATCTTAGCAATTGCAGTATCTGAGTTAGGGTCAATAGTAACTTCCAGCTGAGATGATGCTAAAACAGGCGAAATGCTTCCAATAGCAATAAAAATGGACAAAAACGCTATAATTACTAGAATTTTCCTTTGCACTAACTTTCACTTGCTATATCTTTAATTAATTTTACCCAAAAAATTACCATAAAAATGATAAAGTAATATTGGAAGCCTTACTTTGCTAAATGGTTCTAGGAGAAAAAATTGATTACAATACTTGCCGGTGGCTCCGGCTCAGTTAAGATGGTGAGGGGATTTGCTTCTCAAAGAACTGATATTAACGTGGTTACTAATGTAGGGGACAATTATTGGCTTTATGGGATGTATATCTGCCCAGACATTGATACCATTACTTATGGACTAGCTGATTTACTGGACCATGATAAAGGATGGGGAATTAAGAAAGATACATTTGGATTTTTACGACAGATGGAAATTTTTGGAGAAGAGACATGGTTTAGGATAGGTGATAGGGATACTGCTACTCATCTTACCAGAACTAATATGCTAAAAAACGGTAAGAGTTTGAGCTACATTACAAAATGGATGTGTGAAAAATTTTCAATTGAAATTAAAGTACTGCCAGTTACTGATAATACGATAGAAACTAGAATTATAACAGATAAGGGTGACATGCACCTTCAAGAGTTTTGGGTTAAGCATAGAGGATTGGATGAAGTAAAAGGAATTGAATATCAAGGCGCAGAGAAGGTTCGCCCAAACCCAGATGCTATGAACGCAATTCATGATTCTAATCTTATAGTTATTGCTCCAGGCAATCCTCTCACCAGTATAGGTCCAATGTTAGCAATCAAGGGCATACGAAAAGAGTTGACAAAAAAGAAAAACAAAGTGGTGGCTGTAAGTCCTATAATTGGAAGTTCTGCCATTAGCGGACCCACCGGAAAATACATGGAGGCGGCTGGAATTGAAGTTTCAGCGTTGGGCGTTGCAAAGATGTATGCAGATGTTTGTTCCAACATAATTATCGATACTAAAGATCGTATGCTAACAAAAAAAATTGAGTCATTGAACATAAATGTGCATGACACAAAAATTAAAATGACAAACAAACAATCCGAAGATGCACTCGCGGCATCCATTTTAAAACAATTTTATCATTGAGTTGAAAATTTCAGCGATAATTCCGGTTAAGACATTTTCTAAGGCTAAAAAAAGATTAAACTTACAGCAAGCAGTAAAGGAAAATATATGCAATCTAATGTTGCAAGAAGTTCTTAAGACTGTGCATAATTGCAAACTTGTTAACAAAATAGTTCTTGTGTCAAAGGATGAGACAGTATTAAAGATTGGTAGACAATTTGATGCCATAGAGATTTTTGATAACGAATCTGGCGTTAATGACGCTGTCAGTTTAGCCGATCAGTATATTTCAGATAAGAAATTTGATTGTTCAGTTATCTTTCCACAGGATATACCCATAATGACATCTTCCGATATAGATAACTTGTTAGGTTTTGTCAAGTCTAAAAACTCTGTAATTATTGTTCCATCTAGGCAATTTAACGGAACAAATGCACTAGTTAGATGTCCTGCTGACATAATGAAGACGAATTATGATATGGGTAGTTATACATTTCAGATGGATGCCGCAAGAACAAAAACTGAGAACATATCGATTGCCCTAATTCGTAGAATGATGCTTGATATTGATGATGAACATGATCTTGCATTTATGCTAAAACAAAA
>LULY01000074.1_pt1 | contig 10044 bp, 8 predicted proteins | sample 730031 | NCBI WGS metagenome assembly LULY01 (sample SAMN03860277, study PRJNA289734) | marine metagenome | biome: seawater column; feature: ocean; material: water; isolation source: Red Sea water column Station 91 - depth 200m | place: Saudi Arabia: Red Sea | collected 2011-10-15 | depth 200 m
GATACAGGTAGTCGTATGGATGAAGTTATTTTTGAAGAATTTAAAGGTACTGGTAATATGGAGTTAGTATTGGACCGCAAACTCAGCGATCGGCGAATTTATCCTTCTTTTGATTTGATTCGATCTGGCACAAGAAAAGAAGAACTTTTATTGGATAAAAAAGTTTTAGCTCGTATGTGGATACTTAGAAAATTGCTCAATGACATGAATGTAATTGAAGCCATGGAATTTATACAAGATAGAATTCGTCGAACAAAGACAAATGAAGAATTTATGGAAACAATGAGTCAGTAAATCTAAATTACCGTGTCAATTTTAATCTTGGTGTAGAAGCTAAGGAGAATATATATGAGTTCTAAATACCCAGAAGTAGGGACAGTTTCTGTCCGGATCTTCACTGATAAACCTGTAAGAAAAACACCCTATCAAGTAAAAGGTGTCATGATGAACCAATTTCCCAATGAAGAAATTGTACCAATGCTTGATGGATCATATCGTCAAAAGTTTCTTTATCCACGTGTTCAAGTAAAGATTTTGAATGAACAAATTTATATTGTCGGAATCAATGAAGGAGTTGATTCCATTAAAGCAATTGCGAAAAAGATGGATTTTTTGGATTTTGGTAACATTACGTTTCAGGTTTTGGATAATGAGATTGAAGAACATAAGAATAGATTTCAACCAGTTTCTAAATTGATTCGGTATCGGTTTGTGACACCTTGGGTAGCATTGAATCAAACTACAGGATATCGTTACCGGAATTTAAATAATGCCGACCGCGTGAATTTTCTTAATCGCCTTCTTGGACAGAATATAGTATTTATGGCTAGAGAGATGGGGATGGAATTAAAAGAAAATATTTTTACAAAAGTTACACTTTCATCACTGTTCCCTCGACAAGTAGATGAAAATAACTGGGGTGCTTTCGATGGAGAATTCCGAACTAATTTTGTATTACCAAATTATTTAGGAATCGGGAATGGCATTACGCGGGGTTATGGGACTCTTTTTGGGTTATTCAATCCTGAATTATTTTCTTTTAATGAAGGAGATTTACAAGAGTTGGAAACAAAAGCAGCTAAAAAAAGTATTGATGAACAAACAACAATGGCTGAATCTGATTTACAGGAGATTGATGTAGAAAAAGTACCTCGCCCAAAGAAAGTTCCTGGCAAAGATTTAAGGCCAACAAAAAGAAGCAAGAAAGTACTTTCTGAAGAATTTGAAATTGAGGAAGATGAAACAATAGTTTATCAGACTGATGTTACAAGAAAAAAGAAAACACCGTACAAACGAAAAAAACGAAATAAAAAGATTAAAAAAGATTCTTCCAATATTAATTACAATTCAGAAGAATATCATAAAAAACAACATACCTTGTAATTGAAAAATAAATTATGACTGTTTTTGCTGAGCGTGTTCAACGCGTCAAACCATCCTTTACGCTTGAAATGACATCTAGGGCGGAAGAATTACGTGCCCAAGGAATAGATGTCATGAACTTCAGTGCAGGGCAGCCAGATTTCAATACACCGGAAAATATCCGAAATGCTGCCAAAACAGCATTAGATGGAGGTCAAACAAAGTATACAGCAGGTTCCGGTACAATTGAATTACGGGAAGCAGTTTGTACAAAACTGAAACGCGAGAATAAATTAGATATTTTTCCAGATCAAGTACTTATTTCCAACGGGGAAAAACAGAGTCTTTATCTGGTTTGTCAGTCACTCTTTGAAAAAGGCGATGAAGTATTAATTTTCAAGCCCTATTGGGTTTCGTTCCCAGAATTTGTAACACTTGCTGATGCTACGCCGGTAATAGTTGAAACAGATGCCAAACAAAACTTTGAACCGAATATGAAAGTTTTAAAATCAAAAATTTCGGACAGAGTAAAAGGAATTATTATCAATTCACCATCAAATCCAACCGGTAGTGTTTGGTCCAATGAAGTTATTATCAATATACTTGGGATTGCCAAAGATAATAGTTGGGTTGTTATTTCAGATGAGTGTTATGAAAGACTTGTTTTTGATGGTGAATTCACTAGTTCTCAAAAACTAAATATTGATCACCAAATCGATGCCAATGTTATTACTTGTATGAGTTTATCTAAAACTTACGCTATGACGGGATGGAGAATTGGGTATGCATTTGGTGAAAGATCTATTATTAAGGCCATGGCAAAAATACAAGGGCAAGCCACATCTTGTGCCAATTCGATTGGACAAGCAGCTGCCGTAGAGGCACTTATTGGTGATCAATCTACTGTTGATTTGATGCGTAAAAAATTTAGAGAAAGACGGGATTTAATGGTTTCGTTACTTAATACATTACCAAATGTTAATTGTGATATGCCAGGTGGTGCTTTTTATGCCTTTCCTGATTTTTCGAAATATATTGGTAAAACTTTTAAAGAAAAAAAAATAAAAGATTCTTTTGACCTTTGCGATGTGATTTTGGATTTAGCAAAAGTTGTTACTGTTCCAGGGGATGGGTTTGGCGCACCGGGACATATAAGATTTTCTTATACTTTAGGAGAAGAAGTGATTCGTGAAGGTATTAAACGAGTAAAAAAAGTTTTAGAGCAATTAAATTGAATAAGGTAGGGAGTAACCTATGAAAGCAAATACACATCCAGAATATAAATTAGGCAAGGTTGTTTGTTCCTGTGGTCATTCATTTCAAGTATATAGTGTAATAGGTGACCAACGTATAGAGATTTGTTCAGAATGTCACCCATTTTATACAGGAAAACAAAAACTAGTTGATACAGCCGGACGTATTGAACAGTTTAAAAAGAAATACAGCAAAGCAGACCAATAAAACAAAAAAACAGGAATGGCTTCATGATAAGTATATTTATTGTGCGGCCATTTTTTTATGATTAAGAAAATTATACTATTAATAATGAAACCTACAATTTTGGTTGGAGGACAAGCTGTCATTGAAGGTGTAATGATGCGGGTTCCTGGTGCTTATGCCACTGCTGTTAGAGATCCAGATGGAAAAGTGCATGTAGATCGCCATAGTTTCAAATCAATTACGGAACGATCAACCTTTTGGAAAAGGCCTATTTTCAGAGGGATGGCCGGTTTATTTGAAGCCATGAAAATGGGGATGGCAACATTGCAGTGGTCTGCTGATATTGCTATACCGGAAGAAAAAGATAAAAAGCCCAACAAATTGCTGGATTCTTTATCATCGGTATTTGCAATATTTTTTGCCATAACACTTTTTATGATTGCTCCCATGTGGATTACAACGAAACTATTGGATGTGGAAAAAGATGCAGTGGCTTTCAATATGATTTCAGGTATGTTTCGAATTACATTTTTTGTGCTTTATCTTTTTTTGATTTCTTTGATGAAAGATGTAAGGCGCCTATTTCAATATCATGGAGCAGAACACCGGGTTGTTTATAATTTTGAATCCGGGAAAAGTATTGATATTAATAATGCCCAATCCTTTCCGACTCAGCACCCTCGTTGTGGAACCAGTTTTATGTTTATTGTTTTACTATCAGCGATTATTGTTTTCTCAATTATAGATACCATCGTTATGACTGTCACTGGTTTTATTAGCTTACCTATCCGCTTGATGGTTCATCTACCCTTAATACCGCTTGTAGCTGGTGTTTCTTATGAAGTTATAAAAGTGACAGCAAGAACAAGTAATAGTCTTTTTTTAAGAGTATTAAGAGCACCGGGATTATGGCTTCAAAATATTACTACTCAGCAACCAGAAGATGATATGGTTGAGGTTGCCATTACAGCATTGAAAGAAGCTTTTGGTGATGAGTATGAAGAAATGATCGGGAAAGAATATGTGGCAGAAGCAATTGGATGATCGATAAACTAAAAGAAATTATCATTCATTTTGAGTCGTTGGAAAAGGAAATGGCTGATCCTGTTCTTACCAATAATCAAAATCGTTATGTTGAAGTGACAAAAGAGCATCGTTATCTTAGCCCAATTATAGATAAAGCACGCGAATTTATTAAAACACAAGAAAAAATAGATGACGATTTAGAAATATTAAATAGTGAAGATGTGGAATTAATAGAAATTGCCCAAGTTGAAATTGAAGAATTGCAGGATGATTTAACTAAATTAGAAAAAGAGTTAAAAGTACTCCTCCTCCCACATGATCCTACCGATGATAAAAATACTATTATTGAAGTTCGTGCCGGTACAGGAGGAGATGAGGCCGCATTATTTGCTGCTGATTTGTACCGCATGTATTCTCGATTTGCTGAACGTAATGGGTGGGAATATGAAGTATTAGAATCCAGTGCAATTGGTATAGGAGGTTATAAAGAAATCATTTTTTCTGTAACTGGAAATAGTGTTTATGGTATAATGAAATTTGAAAGCGGTGTTCATCGCGTCCAACGTGTGCCTAAAACAGAAACAAGCGGACGGGTACACACATCCGCTGCAACAGTAGCAGTATTACCCGAAGCCGAAGAAGCAGATATTGAAATGGCTGATAGTGATTTAAAAATTGATACATATCGTGCCAGTGGTGCCGGCGGTCAACATGTGAATAAAACAGAATCTGCTATTCGAATTACACATATTCCCACTGGATTAGTGGTAACCTGTCAAGATGAAACATCTCAACATAAAAATAAAGCTGCTGCCTTGAAAGTACTACGATCGAGATTATTAGCCGCGGAACAGGAAAAACTAGCAAAAGAACGAGCTGCGGCCAGAAAAGATATGGTTTCTACTGGAGATCGTTCGGCTAAAATTCGCACCTATAATTTTCCGCAAGGTCGTATTACAGATCACCGGATTAATTTTACGGCGTTTAATTTAGAGGGTGTGATGGATGGCGATATTGGTACAATTATAGAAAACCTGAAACTAGCGGATCAGCAAGATCAAATAGCCTTAGTCGGAGACTAATGTGAACCTGACCGCTGAAAAACAGAAAAAAATTTGGCGGATTATTGATATTATCAATTGGGGGGAAGAGTATTTTAGGTCAAAGGGGTTTGAAAATCCCAAACAGGAAATTGAATGGCTCCTCTGTGATCTATTAAATTATAAGCGGATAGATCTTTACATTGATTTTGATAACACTATTTCCGTTTCCGAACTTAATCAATTAAAAAGATGGATAAAGCGTCGTAGAACTAGGGAACCACTCCAGTATATTACTGGTCAAACTCAATTTTACGGTTATCACTTTAAAGTATCACCAGATGTTCTTATTCCCCGCCCCGAGACGGAACGAGTAGTGGATGTGGTCGTCCATACCATTGGAAATATAACAAAACCCAGGATACTAGAAGTGGGATCGGGGTCAGGATGTATGGCTGTATCTATCGGCGCTGAAAAACGCAATACCTACATTCTTTCAGTTGATATTTCCGAAGCTGCAATTGATCAAGCCCGAAAAAATGCAGATTTGAATGGCACAACAAATGTTGATTTTATTGTATTAGATTTTCTCAATGAATTACCTGAAGGACAATTTGATTTACTAGTTTCCAACCCGCCTTATATTCCTTTGGATGAAATCGGTACAACCATGCCCGAAATTCACAACCATGAACCACAAATAGCCTTGACCGATAATCGAGACGGCCTGACTTTTTACCAGCGGGTTGCTGAAGTAGCGAAAGAGTTGGTCAAGCCGGGTGGGTGGGTTATAATGGAAGTAGGCTTGGGAGATCACCCTGCTAAGGCTAGGGCAATTTTTCAATCAAGGGGATATAAAAAATTAGAGTTAATTACTGATTTTAACGGTGATGAAAGAGTATTAAAAATTCAAATTTGATTTATTGTAGAAATGCAATTTATTGCGACTCTACAACACGTACTGTATTTTTGACTACTTAAACCAGCAAATCAATTAAGTTTTAAATGAAATCAGAATTCGTACATTTACATAATCATTCCGATTACAGTCTTTTAGATGGGGCCCAAACGGTCCAAACATTGGTAGATACTATTGATGATCTTGGGATGGATTCCGTTGCTCTTACCGAACATGGTAATATGTTCAGTGTCGTACCTTATTACAAATCAGCAAAAAAAGCAGGCGTAAAACCAATTATAGGCTGTGAAACCTATGTGGCCGTTGGTAGTCGTTTTGATAAAAAACCTCGCTCTGATGGTGGTTGGGGGAATAACCATTTGGTATTACTAGCACAAAATTATCAGGGCTATAAAAATTTAATGAAATTGGTTACACATGGATACCTTGAAGGTTTTTATTACCGTCCAAGGGTTGATATCGAATTATTAAAAGAACATAATGAAGGAATTATCTGTCTATCAGGGTGTCTCAAAGGTGAAATCCCTGAAAAAATGCTGAAAGACGACTGGGATGGCGCAAAAGAAGCAGCATTAAGATTTGCTGAAATATTTGAAAATCGTTTTTACTTAGAAGTGCAAAATCATGGTATTCCGGATGAAATTCAGAATATTGAGAATATGAAAAAACTTTCCGGTGAATTAGGGTTACCACTAGTATGTACCAATGATGCCCATTACGCAAAACACGAACACTGGGAAGCTCATGATGTTCATATTTGCCTTGGTACGGGAAAAAATCGAGATGATCCTAATCGCCTGAAATACGCCACGCCGGAGTTCTATTTCAAAACACAAGATCAAATGTATGATATGTTTAAAGATGTACCCAATGCCATTGAGAATACACGCCGTATTGCAGACAGTATTGAAATAGAGCTACCAATAGGAGATTACCATTTACCAGCTTTTCCCTTACCTAAAGATACAGTACACCAGAATCCAGATGACTATCTTCAGAGTCTTTGTGAAAAAGGAATTAAGGAACGATATGGTGATTTAAATCCTGAATTAGAATCCAGATTAACCCATGAATTAAAAGTTATTAAAAAAATGGGATTTGCTGGTTATTTTTTAATTACTGCTGATTTTGTAAAATATGCCAAGGATAATGCTATCCCTGTCGGTCCAGGCCGCGGATCGGCTGCCGGAAGTCTTGTTTCCTATTCATTAGATATTACCACAATTGATCCCCTGCGCCATCAACTGTTGTTTGAGCGGTTTCTTAATCCGGATCGTATTAGTCTGCCTGATATAGATATAGATTTTTGTATTGAGCGCCGAAATGAAGTCATCGATTACATTAAAAAACAATATGGGGAAAATTCTGTCACACAGATCATCACATTTGGTAAAATGAAAGCGCGCCAGGTTATTCGTGATGTAGGCCGTGTTCTTGGATACTCTTTTGGTGAAATTGATAAATTGGCAAAAATGATTCCTAATACTATAAATATCACTTTAAAAGAAGCCTTAGAACAAAATCCAAATCTTAGGGATGCAGCTGATCGACAATATAAAGAAGTAATAGAATACTCAAAAGTATTGGAAGGGATGAATCGTCATGCATCCATTCATGCTGCCGGCGTAGTAATTGCCCCAGGTGATTTAACCGATTTTGTTCCCTTATATCGTTCTCCACAGGGTGATGTTACTTCTCAATATGATATGAAAGGTTTAGAAGAATTAGGCCTACTTAAACTTGATTTTCTTGGTTTGCGCAATCTAACCGTAATTGATAATACCCTAAAGCTTTTGAAAGAACGTGAAAAAGAAATTGAAATCGAGAAAATTCCGCTTGATGATTCCAAAGTATATAAGCTTTTTTCAAAAGGACTTACAATTGGGGTATTTCAATTTGAGTCATCAGGTATGCGGGAATTTCTTAAAAAACTGAAACCTACTGCCATTGAAGACTTAATTGCAATGAATGCTCTTTACCGGCCTGGACCCATGGATAATATTGACAATTTTATTGCGAGAAAACACGGTAAGAAAAAGATTGTATATGCCCATCCAGCTATGGAGCCGATATTGGAAGAAACCTATGGTATTATTGTTTACCAAGAACAAGTAATGCAGATTGCACATGAAGTGGCAGGATTCACACTGGCTGAAGCGGACATCATGCGCCGTGCTATGGGAAAAAAGATTAAAAAGCTCATGGATGAACTAAAAATAAAGTTCATTGAAGGAGCAGGGGAAAAACATAAGATTTCAAAAACGAAGAGCAAAGAGATCTTTGAAATGATCGAAAAATTTGCTCAATACGGATTTAATAAAAGTCATTCCGCAGCCTATGCCTATGTTGCATACCAGACTGCCTGGCTCAAGACTTATTATCCAGCAGAATTTATGAGCGCAAATCTTACTAGCGAAATGTCGAATATCGATCGTATAGTTATTCTTATCAACGAATGCCGAAAGCAAAAAATAGATGTGAATCCCCCTGATGTTAATATATCTGATATCAATTTTCGCCCTGTGGATAAAAAAACTATTTCATTTGGTTTAAATGCCATTAAAAACGTTGGAACAAAAGCATTGGAACAAATCATTGAAACAAGAAATAAGCATGGAAAATTTGATTCTCTTTTTGATTTTTGCGCTAATGTGAATTTGCAGGCAGTGAACAGGCGAGTATTGGAAAGCCTAAATATGTCAGGGTCTATGGATGGACTTGAGGGCAACCGAGCCCAAAGATATGCAGCCATTGAAATAGCGCTGAAATACGGACAAACCATTCAGGAAAATAAAGCCAAGAATCAGGTAGATCTGTTTGGGGCATCCAGTAACAATGGACAGGATATTTCCATTGTCCCTACATTATCAATGGCTGAAGAGTGGCCTGAAAGTCAATTGTTGGAAAATGAAAAAGAGGTATTAGGAATCTACCTCTCTGGTCATCCATTGCTGAAGTTTGCTGAAGATTTGGAAGAGTTTTCTAATTTTGATTTCAGTGAAAATATTGCAAACGAAAATATTGAAAAAATCCGCGTAGGAGGTACTATTGCCGATGTGAAAATGCATTTTGATCGAAAAAATAATCAAATGGCATTTTTCAATTTGGATTGTTTGGGTGGACGGGCTGAAATACTTGTTTTTAGTGATACGTTTGCAAAATATAAAGATTTAATTGTAAATGATAATGTTGTTTTTATTAGTGGGAAACCAACTGATGAAACCGATTTTTCTGATTTAAAATTGATTGCTGAAGAAATTGTAACTGTAACAAAAGCCAGAGAGATTTATTCTAAAAATGTAAATATTCACATTGAACCAAGTCAGATGTCTCCAACCGATATAGATGTTCTTTTGGAAATGGCCAAAGATAACAAAGGCAGTTGTGGATTGATGTTTCATATAGATTCCCAAAGAGGCAAACAGAGGATTTTTGCTCATAATGTAAGAGTATCGGCTCATAAATTATTCTTAAAAAAGTTACGGGACACCTACGGAGAACAAAATATATGGATCTCTGATTGATTGCAGTAATTCAACGAGCAAAATCGGGCTCGGTTTTTGTTGATGAAAAAATAATTAGTCAAATTGAACTCGGCTTTGTAATTCTATTAGGTGTAACCGATCAAGATGATGAAACTGATGCTGATTACCTTGCGGGTAAAATTTCCCATCTACGCGTATTCAATGATGAAAATAAAAAAATGAATTTATCCATCCAGGATGTCAAAGGTTCAGCATTGGTTATCAGTCAATTTACTTTATGCGGTGATACACGCAAAGGACGTCGCCCTAGTTTTATCCATGCCGCATCTCCAGAAAAAGGGAATATTCTTTATGAATACTTCATAGCACAGATAGAAAAGAATGGTGTTCCTGTTAAGTCAGGTGAATTTGGTGCAATGATGAATATAAACTTAATCAATGAGGGTCCAGTAACCTTTGTTTTGGACAGTAAACAACGTTGACTCTGTTTACTCGATTCCAAAACGATTTCATTGTAATTTCTCTTTTATGATAAGATATGGATATGGAAAGAAAAATTAGGATTTTAATGGCAAAACCCGGGTTAGATGGTCACGACCGTGGTATAAAAGTATTAGCGTCCGCTTACCGTGATGCAGGGATGGAAGTTATTTATCTTGGTCTGCGACAGACACCGGAAATGATCGTTTCAGCTGCACTTCAGGAAGATGTAGACGTAATAGCGCTTTCCAGTTTAAATAATGCCCACATGACTATTTTCCCCAATGTGCTA
>LULY01000124.1_pt1 | contig 9925 bp, 9 predicted proteins | sample 730031 | NCBI WGS metagenome assembly LULY01 (sample SAMN03860277, study PRJNA289734) | marine metagenome | biome: seawater column; feature: ocean; material: water; isolation source: Red Sea water column Station 91 - depth 200m | place: Saudi Arabia: Red Sea | collected 2011-10-15 | depth 200 m
AACCAGGCGTGATCAATTGGTGCGCCACCATTAACAGCCTCTTTAACAAAGATAAGAGGAGAATAAAAAGGGGATAAATAACCACCAAAGCCATCATGACCCCCACTCCACCAATAATGGTCTCCCTGAAACATGGCCCAGGTAGTATATAATACAAAGCTAAGAAACCCCAATCCAGTCCATAGCGGTTCAAACCACCAGCGGTCAGAACGATGAGTAGATAAAAAATTACTAGTTGATGTCAGGGATCTATTGATCATATGCAAAACATTAATGGATCGATGTGTTTTTCTTTAAAGCAAGATAGAGAAATTAGGAGAACTGTAGCTTTAATTAGAAATAAAATGGTTAGTTAAATCCTCCCGGCCAGCTTAGCGCCTAAATGTCCACCATAAAAGAGTATTGCAATTGCAATACCCCCAAACGCAATGTATAGCCATTTTAATTTCGTGTGTATTAATACTGTTGGGTTTTTTGTTCTCCATATAAATAAGATAAGAAATAAGATACATGAAAATATTTGAACCCAACCATGATTGTTCCAAATAGGAAAAACTGAACCCAGATGTCCAATAAGTGAATCAGCCCATATGCCAGTTGCGATTCCCGCGGAAGAAGAGATAAGTCCCAAAAGCAAGACCCACCACCCTGTTTGCGCTAAATTATTTTGTTTGGAGAAAATGTAAATAAAATCGAAAAGTATCGCAGATGAAAGAAGAGCAATTGGAAAATGAATAACTAAAGGATGTGTTTCAAGCATCATATTTTTTGAGTTGGATACCAGACCAAAGACTAATAAACCACAAAAACCAAAGTAAAATTGTTAGGATTAGAAATGGTGATGAAGAAATAAATTTTTTTTCAATTACCGTTGTTCCAACTAGAAGTATAAATAAAATAGAATGAATGAAACCGCGAGACATTTCTGTTCCCATTCGAGTAACGATTATATAAGATATTACTAAAACCCCAATGCTGATCATCCACCATCCTAAAAACCGATACAACATAGTTAAATAGAGATGAAGATTTTGATTTATTGGTGCAGAAAATATTTCAGAAAAAGAATTTTCTAGAAGTTTTTCATTTGCAGATTGATTTAGTAACCAAGGCTCTGGCGAAATAAGCCATCCAAGGCCTAAAGCAATGCTGGAAAAACCCAGCAAAAAAATCAGCGAGACGGATAAATTATGTAAAAATTTTGGGTTCATATGTAAAATTAGGAAGCGGAATCTAAACAAGCTTGTCTTAGAAAATCATGAAGAGAAGCATTTGTTTTTTGAAACATATTTTGTGTTTGGATTGTTTTTGGTCCCCGAGCCAATACATCTTTTAAAAAAGATTGGACTAGGGGGCGCTCATTTTTTATTTCAAATATTTTTTCTCTTTCATTTAAACCTTTTAAAGATAATTCTGCCCAGAACTCAAGCCAATCACCAATTGATTTGTTTTCTGGGCCCAATTGATTCAATGAAAGATTATGTGCTGTTTTGATTAGTTTTTTTCGATCATCATAAGTCAAATGCAGCTGGTGCAAGCTCGGAACCTTTTGGCGGTCGGTCTGCAGCACGGACCTCCAACACCGTTTTAAAACGCACATGTGTAAATGATTGATGAAGGGCTGAATGAATATGTTGTTGCATTTTGGATGGCCCAGATGAAATCATTTCACCCAATGTCCCTTTAAAATAATCTGTATCTCCATTTTCGCTATATTTAAATATCGTTTTTACTTTGGATATCCAGGTAGCATAATTATCAATTATTTTGTCATCAGAAATCATACCATGTTCAAAAAGAGATCCACATCGACCCGGATCAGTATCTGCCCAGATTTTCCACCGCATATTTTTTGTATCTACGGGCTTGCTGTGCATAAAGGGTGAATTAGAAAATAAAATGCTATATAACGGTTGAATTGCGTCAGCTAAAACAGCCATTTCATTGGCATCTTGCTCAGATGTAATGTCGATATTTAATTGTATACTGGTTGTATTACGCATCATCCAGGAGCCCAAAGCACCAGTTTTAGTGAATAAATTATGCATGAGTTGATATTTATTTACTTTGATGAGATCAACATCGCTGGGAAGACAAAAAGGCTCCAAGGATAAATATAGCCGATCAATGAAATGTTTTTTACAAATACTATCCTCAAGTTTTTTATGATCCTCAAATTGTTTTTGAATATCCCATAAACTTATTGAAGGTCCCGATGCCCACTCAAGCTGTCCCCCCGGTTCTAACGAATAAGAAAAGGGGAAATCTTTCTTAGCGCTTTGACTTATTTCTTCTAATAAATCTATAGCGGAATATTGAGTGGTTTTATTTACAGGAATACGATTGAAACCGGAAGTATAATAAAGACCTTCGATCTCTACGCCAACTTTTCGCCGATTTGCAGGAACCATGCCGGATAAAATGGTTGATTTTATTTTATCAGATAATGACATGTTCTAATAGATGCGATTATTATTTGTTTTTTTTAACATTCGTGCGATCGATTTTTCAGGATTTTTATTCAAAACATCATTTATATGAATCCAGGCCACATCGTACGATTCGTTGCTGATGGTAATTTTTTCTGCGCCACGTTTGGTTTCAAATATAAACCGCACATCAAAATGCAAATGAGACGGCTCATTTTCTTTTTTTGGTATATCATGGATATCTAAATCAAATATTTGGTCTGAAAGGACATCAAATTGATTAAGTCCAGATTCTTCACGGGTTTCTTTTAAAGCAACTTCTAATAGATTATAACACCCGTCTGCATGCCCGCCAAACTGCAGCCATAGATTCAATTGTCGGTGATGTGTCATAAGCACCCATTCTCGTGAAGAATCAACAATCCAAGCAGATCCTGTAAAATGACCGTCCCAATTATCACGGTTAAAACAATTTTCATCTTTTTTTAAAAATTGAATCATCTTTGTTACCGGTACTTTTTCTTCGGGAAAACAATCTTTGTAAACGTGAAGTAAATTATTTAAATGTATGAAGGTCATTTATGTTGAAGTTCTTTCAATTTAATCAATTACCGTGTTATAAATTAAATGTTGGGATAGAAAGGATAATGTAAATTCGACGCTATTTTTGTTGAAACTATATTTGGAAATACTATAATGAAGTCAGTTTATTTTTTTGGTAATAAAAAAGCAGATGGGAATGCGGATATGAAAAATCTGTTAGGGGGTAAAGGGGCCAACCTTTCAGAAATGACGAATTTAGGCATACCCGTCCCGGCGGGGTTTACGATTACCACCGAAGTGTGTACATATTATTATCAAAACAAACAATCTTTTCCCCAAGACTTAGATAAACAAATAAAATTATCTATAAAAAAAGTTGAACAAGCAATGGGAAAAAAGTTTGGAGACAATAAAGATCCACTTCTGTTATCGGTGAGATCTGGCGCAAGGATGTCAATGCCTGGAATGATGGAAACGGTATTAAATATTGGTTTAACCTCAAAAACAATTCCAGGTATTATAACTAAAACTGATAATCCGCGATTTGTGTATGATGCATATAGACGCCTCATTATGATGTATGCTGATGTCGTAATGGAAAAATCAGCGGGGATTGAACCACAAGAAGGTTCTGGAATCCGCCACCAGCTTGAAAAGATTCTTGATTTATATAAAAAGGAAAAAAAATATAAATCAGATATAGATCTTTCTGGAGAAGACTGGAAAATAATGACAGAAAAATTCAAATCAAGAATAAAGAAAGTATTTGAGAGTGAGTTTCCAGATGATCCTTATGAGCAACTTTGGGGTGGGATTAAAGCAGTATTTCAAAGTTGGAATGGGAAAAGGGCCATTAATTATCGACGCATTGAAGGCATACCAAGTGAATGGGGTACAGCGGTTAATGTACAAGCCATGGTCTTCGGTAATACGGGAGATCTTTCGGCTACAGGTGTAGCCTTCACTCGGAATCCAGCAACAGGCTCAAATCAGTTTTATGGTGAGTGGTTAAAAAATGCACAAGGTGAAGATGTCGTGGCGGGTACGCGCACTCCCCAGCCATTAAATGAAGCAACAAAGACAACAGAATCTACCCATTTGGAATCACTGGAAGATTTTTTACCGGATATTTATTTAGAGCTAAATACAATTCGAACAAATTTAGAACAGCATTACCGAGATATGCAGGACATTGAATTTACAATTGAAGAAGGAAAACTTTGGATGCTGCAAACGCGTACAGGAAAACGAACTGGCGGAGCAGCAATCACAATTGCAGTAGACATGGTTAATGAGAAACTGATTTCGAAAGAAGAAAGTATTATACGGGTGTCTCCAAATCAAATAGATGAATTGTTGCACCCAAGATTGGATATAAAAGAAGAAGAAACTGCCGAAGTAGTGGCAAAAGGATTGCCGGCCGGCCCAGGTGGCGGCGTGGGTCAGGTAGTGTTTACTCCGGATGATGCTGAGGCTTGGGCAAAAAAAGGGAAAAAAGTGATATTGGTTAGAGAAGAAACATCGCCTGAAGATGTTCATGGAATGCATGCCGCGGAAGCTATTTTAACCGCAAAAGGTGGAATGACATCACACGCTGCTTTGGTAGCTCGTGGATGGGGGAAGTGTTGTATTGTGGGCTGTGCAGATTTAAACATTGACTTTAATAGTCAAGAAATGAGAGTCAATAATAAAGTAATAAAAAAAGGAGATTGGGTTTCTATGAATGGCTCTAAGGGTGTTGTTTATTTGGGGCAAGTCACCCTTCAGCCGGCTGATCCCGAATCACACGATTCGTACAAAGAATTAATGTCTTGGGCTGATAATGTGAGAACATTAAAAGTTCGTACTAATGCAGACAGCCCAGAAGATTCAAAACAAGCCATAGCCTTTGGCGCAGAAGGAATAGGGCTTTGTCGAACTGAACATATGTTTTTCGACCCAAAAAGAATTATGGCCATGCGTAAAATGATTTTAGCAGAATCAGAACATGACCGCCGGTCCGCAGTGATGGAATTATTACCATACCAAAGGAAAGATTTTAATGGAATTCTTAATACAATGGCTGGGAAACCAGTAACAATTCGTTTACTTGATCCGCCATTACATGAGTTTATTCAATTAAATGATGTTCAAGTTAAAGACCTTGCCAATGAATTAAATGTACCAGAACAAAAAATTAGAGATAGAATCGCAAGCTTACATGAATTTAATCCAATGTTAGGCCATCGTGGTTGTCGGTTAGGTGTAGCATACCCAGAAATAACAGAAATGCAAGCTAGAGCTATATTTGAAGCAACAGCAGATCTGATTGCTGAAGGGATAGATGTGATGCCCGAAGTAATGGTCCCGCTAGTGGGAACAAATACCGAATTTGAGCACCAAGAAGTTATTATAAGAAATATTGCAGATATCGTTATGAAAGAAAAACAGATATCTTTTCATTACATAGTTGGTACAATGATTGAATTACCGCGCGCCTGTCTCACAGCAGATGAAATTGCCAAAAACACTGAATTTTTCAGTTTTGGAACAAATGATCTTACCCAAACAACATATGGTTTCAGCAGGGATGATATAGGTGGATTTTTACCAGAATATTTGGAACAAAATATTTTCTCGCAAGATCCATTTCAAAGCTTAGATAAAGATGGGGTTGGACAACTAATAAGTATGGCAGTTACAAAAGGTCGAAACGTAAGAAAAAATTTAAAAATTGGTATCTGTGGAGAGCATGGTGGCGATCCAGCCAGTGTGGAATTCTGCCATCAAAATGGTTTGGATTATGTAAGCTGTTCACCATTTCGGGTGCCGATTGCAAGATTTGCCGCAGCACAAGCTGCAATAAAATATCGTGATTAATTATATAATAATTAAAAGCCCCAGCACAATTAAATAAAAATAAGAGGCAAGGGCTTTTTCTAAGCGATTTTTAGAAGCAGATTTATTCTACAGTTTCACCACCAAGAAGGTCTTCAAGTTTGAAGGCCCCATCACGCTCCATTTGTTTGGCCGCTTGAACAATGGATTTCCGGGCTGTATCAACATCACGTTTAGGAACGGCGCCCTCTACTGGTTCAAACATCGCCTGTTTCTTTTTAGGCAATACATTAATCACTTTATCAGTGTTTGATTGATCCATTCCTTTGAGCGCCATAGCCACGGAATCCAAGTCAACCGCATTCATGAGATCTCGCAGTAGGTTGTCCGGGAAAATTTCAAAAATTGATTCAAAAGTAATGCGATACTTTTTCACTTCTTCAGCTAGCATAGGATTTTCTTGTTCAAGATTAGCCATGAACATTTCTTCTTCTTCAGGATCCATTGAACCGAGAATATCCGCCAAGTCTTTACCACCCCCTCGAGAAAAAGCTACAGTTTTAGGAAGTTGTTTCGATTTTTTTTGTAATTTATTTGCAATTTGAACAACCGCTTCAAGTGGTACGTCATTTAAATTGCCAATGCTTAAAAGAACCTGCCCTTTTTCATCTTCACCAATACGGTTTAATACCATCATACGTTTTTCGCTGGAAAGCTGAGCGATTGATATAGCAATAACACGCGGTGTTTCCGCACTTAATAATGCAAAGATTTGTTCATCAGTTAATTCATCAAGAAATGAAAAAGGTTTTTGTGGTTCATCAGATTCTTCGGTTTCTTGGAACTTTTCACTGACAAAAGCAAAATAGAATTCCTCCATAACCTGTTTTTTGACAGCAAAAGCAACATTCCCTACACCACGCATACCAGCGCGAATTTTACGAATTTCTGTTTTATCTAAATCTTTAACAAGGTTTAGAGCGAGGCTTTCTCCGAGGATAGAAAAAAGTATGGCTACCTTTTGCAGTCCAGAAAGTCTGTTATAATCCGAAATCATATTTGCCTCTTATTTCTTCTTTTTCTTCTTCTTTTTCTTCTTGCCACCATCATCCTCTTCCGGAACTTCTGGTGCTGGTTCAGGTTCGGGTGGGGCCTCTTCTAAAATCCAGTCTTTTACAATTTTTGTAGCTGCCTGTGGTTGCCCGACACTCATAGATACAACAGCTTGTTTCATATCATTCACTTCACTTTGAAGCACACTAATATCTTCAATACTTTGCTGTGGCTCTGGCGCAGGAGGAGCTACTGCCGGTTTTGGTTCTTGACGGTTGTTGCCATCATCTTTTTTTTTGGGTCGCGGCGGATACATCATCCATGGCGGAGGCGGCATTTGTTGTTTTGGCTTATTTATTAATATGAATACAAGTACAACCACAAGAATAAAAACTAATGCGCTAAGAAGAGATATTAAAACAACCGTTCCAGTCTTAATACCTTGACCACCACTGCCACCACCACGAGGCTGGTTATCAAGATCTGACTGGACTTGATCTAACATTGCAAGCTTTTCAGCAATTTGAGAATCGAGACTCTCTTTTTCCTGCAGTTTTTGTTGCACAGAAGATTGTACTTCGGTAGCAGCAGAATCTGTTAAGTCTGCTGTTCCTAAAAAAGCCTTCAGGTTTTGAATTTCTTCATTGAGTGCTTGAAGCCTAACAGAATCTTGGCTCAGCATCGCTTGCCTTTCCTGGTCATAAGATTGCTCGCGTGCTGCTGTTTCAAATTCAGCAAGTTTAGATTGAAAATAAAGCCGATCTTCAGTTCGCCGTTCCGCTTCGGAATCTTTGTAGTTTTCCAATTCCTGTTGCCAGTCAACTTCCCCTAAACGTTCACGTTGACTTTCTAAGGACTCTAGTTTTTCAGCAATATTTTTTAGAAGGACCTGTTCAGCAGATTTTTGATCACGGCGTTCTTTAAAACTGGCTGTCATAATACTGAGGACATCTCCGCGAGGGCGGTTGAAACGGGAAGCAACCATAACTACTTGGCGGATATTTTCAATTAGTTCGGGTGCCGCACCTTCTTGAATAATAATACTGATTTCCATATTGCGGACACTAGCCATTGCCGGGCGCGTTTCTGTTTGTGTACGAGATAAAATATTCGGTTTGGAAGGAGATTCCATTGGAGCAGATTCATTGGAAGCCGCTTCTGCATCTTTTGTAGGAGGTTCGGCTGTAAAATCAAAACCAGGTATCGGCAGGCCAACACTGCCACGGGGAGACGTATCAGCTGCATTTAGTAGATTTTCAGCACCTTGCAATGATTCGAGGGCATTATCACCACCACTAGGTGAATATGTAGTTTGATTTTCAATTGCACTACTAATTTCCAAATCAACACTAACATCAACAACATATTTACGATTATCGATCACCTTTTCAAGTGCGTTTGCAATTCGTTTACGCAAATCATTTTCGATCATTAGTTTTTGAGCTAAGTAACCATTGGTCTGTCCTAAGCCAATAGTAACAATAAGCCCCAGTATGAGGGTAAAAATAAATACCCGATTGCTCCGCTTTACCATATCAACTCCCTTATTCATATAAAAATTTTATTATTTATCCCCGGTATCTTCAGCGGTAGTCTCTCCAGTCCCCTTATACGGACCTCCGCCTCGTGGGGCTAAAAATGTTATCTCAACACGTCGGTTTCGAGCTTTTTGTTGGGGATTAGAATTATATTTTTGTATTAAATCTGCATTGATTACTTCCGTGTTTTTTCTATCCCTTGGAACAAACTCACCATACCCAACGGCCTCTAAACGAGTGGGGTTCACACCCAATGTAATCATCAGTCGTACAACAGCAGCAGCCCGACCCCCAGACAACTCCCAGTTACTAGGATATTTTACTCTCAATGCTTGTGGTAATTGGTCACTATCGGTATGACCCTCTACAGCGATTTGAAAATAGGATTCCTGAATTGTTGGAATTATTTTTTTCAGTATATCTAAAAATTCCGGTTTGGTCTGAGCCGATCCAGATTGAAAACTGATATCAGAAGAAATCCCAATCGTAACACCCTTTGGACTGGTGGTGACCTCTACCGGCGTTTCTCCTGTCTCAGAATCTTTTTTCATTTCCTCAATCATTTCTGCAGCTGCCTTATGGATATCACCAAGAGACATAGATTGATTATCAAGCTCCTCCTTTTTTCCTACAGATTTACCCATTCCATCAGCCATGTTCTGTAGTTTAACCGGGTCAATTGTTGATATTGCAGCCAACAGCACGAAAAAAGCAAAAAGCAGTGTCATCATATCCGCAAAGGTGCCAAACCAGCCCGGCAAACCTTCTTCAACAAGAGACATACCTTTATTAATGAATTTTTTTCGTTCTTGCGGTGTTGCTGCCATTTAGTTTAACTGTCTTCTTTTTTCCATTCTTTGGGCGGAACGAATGAATTCAATTTTTCTCGAACAATAATAGGGTGTTTTTTCTGGTGTATTAAACGCGTCGCTTCAACCTGCAAATTTTGCATAGTGCTTGAAAAAACAATGCGTGTTTTTATTTTCTCTGCCATGGGAAGAAAAAATAAATTGGCAAATATAGCACCGTACATCGTTGTAAGCAGAGCTGCAGACATACCACCGCCAAGAGCATCCGTACCCCCTTCACCAAAACCTGACAACATAACTATAAGACCAATAAGTGTCCCGACCATACCCCATGCGGGCGCCATCGTTCCCATGGATTTAAACAAACCGGCCTGTGTGTTTTCGCGTAATTCACGGTAATCAATTCTGGTGTTTAAAATTTCAGTCAATTCTTCAAGAGAATATCCATCTACGACCATTTGAGCACCATCTCTGAAGAAAAAACTATTAATATTTCCAACGTGATTTTCAAGGTCCGCCACACCTTTACGGCCAACTTCAGCCGCTTCAACTGCTTCATCAACAAGATCGCCGAGAGAATCCTTATTGCCTTTAAAAACAGCGCCCATGGCAGTTCCTAGAGCTAGCACATCTTTTAATGGGAAAGCCACCGCAAGTGACGCAATCATACCTCCAAAAACAATACCAAAACTTGAAATTGATCCAAACATACCAAAATCAGGAGTCATTAATAAAA
>LULY01000076.1_pt1 | contig 9914 bp, 9 predicted proteins | sample 730031 | NCBI WGS metagenome assembly LULY01 (sample SAMN03860277, study PRJNA289734) | marine metagenome | biome: seawater column; feature: ocean; material: water; isolation source: Red Sea water column Station 91 - depth 200m | place: Saudi Arabia: Red Sea | collected 2011-10-15 | depth 200 m
TCGATATGAGCCCACTTCCCGATTCCGTCCGTTACGTCGATACAATCAACAGAAGCGATGCGGGCGGACAGTCAGCCAACACATCTCACAACCTTTTTGTTGACGAGGCGACGGCCACCCTCTACACCGTTAGGAAATACGCCAACGGAATCCGCATCCTTTCGCTTGAGGATCCGGAAGATCCTCAGGATATGGGGATTTTCGAGACGCCGGACGCCCATGATGTTTTTTCCCGAAACGATACTGTCTATGTCGCCGAAGGGTGGAACGGATCGTTCTCCATCTGGGATGCATCGGAGAGCAAGAGCGCCCCTACGCTTCTGGCAAGAGTGGATATTCCCAACGGCGGCTATTCTCACACCGTCTGGGCGACCGAAGACGGACACTATCTTATGACGGCGGAGGAGACCTCGAGAAAGACCATGAAGCTGTGGGACATCACAGATTTCGAAAACATCGAAATGGTGGGGGAGTATCTCGGCGCCAGCAAGTTAGCCCACAACATTCATATTAAGGGTGACTTCGCCTTTGTGTCTCACTACAGTTCCGGAGCAGTGGTTGTCGATATCTCCGATCCCACTCAACTAAAAGAAGTGGCGAGTTACGACACCTATACCGACAGCGATGCGAGTACTTATCTCGGTGCGTGGGGAATCTACCCCTTCTCACCAAACGGCTACGTCTATGTCAGCAACGTGGAGGGGCATCTCGATATTCTCCGCTTCCGCGAAGAATCTCTCTTTGCCGACGGCGAAAGGAGGGAGCCGGTCCCAAATCGAATCGCGCTCAGTCAGAACTTCCCGAACCCCTTCAACGGGGAGACGGCCATTTCGGTCTCCCTTCCATCGCAGCAGTCTCTATCACTGGAAATCTACGATGCCCTCGGCACTCCCGTTGAACGGCTGGCCGAAGGGGCTCTCCCTGCCGGAGACTACCGCTTTCGGTGGGATGCCGGTGACCTCCCAAGCGGTGTTTACTTCGCCCGACTCGTTTCCGGTGTCTCGGTCCGGACGGCGAAGATGCTCCTCCTTAAGTAGCCGCTCTCACCGTTCCATCGCACTATCCGGCTACCCCCGAAGTTTCGGGATACGCCGAACAAGTCCTTCTTTCCATTAGAACTTTAACACATGAACACAACATCCCTCCAATACTCCAATCTTCCATTCCTCCATTCTTCCGTCGGTTTAGACTTTGTTTTCACCATCTCTGAGGCTAAACTGAAATCGGCCATTCGAAAGGAGGCATATCATGAATAGATTGAAATCTGCCGTCATCTGCACAGCGCTCGCATTCAGCATCATGTTTATCGCTTGCGGCGAAGACGCCGATTGCCCTGACTGCGGGAAGCTGACAGAAGGGTACCTATTCAAACGGGTGACGCAAGACGACTTTGCCAAGTTTTCCGGGATCAGCGGAATTCAGGTCGATGCGTGCATGCGCTACAAGGTAACCGGCGGGACAGACATCAACGAAGATACCATCGCCATCGTAGACGATTGCTGCTGTGAATAAGCGTAATTCAACCTAATCTGTTTTGATATAGGATGAAAACAGCGCTGATCGCCGGTGTTGATGAAGCGGGGCGCGGTCCCCTTGCGGGTCCGGTTGTGGCGGCGGCGGTAATCCTGTCCGAGGGGTGCGAGATCGAAGGTCTCAACGATTCCAAAAAGCTGACCGCAAAAAAGCGTGAGACGCTCTTTGATGAGATAGAAGCGCAAGCAACGTCCGTTTCTTTGGGGATCGTCCACGAGGACGAGATTGAATCGCTCAACATCCTCGGCGCCACGCACAGAGCGATGCGGCTCGCGCTGGGCCGACTCACGCCCCAACCGATGGAGGCACTCATCGACGGACACGCTCTCCCGGATCAGGTGGTGAGCAACAGGGGGATCATCAAAGGTGATCAGAAAGTGCCGTCCATCAGTGCGGCGTCCATCATCGCCAAGGTGACAAGGGACAGGATTATGCACACCTACGACACGGTCTTTCCCGAATATGGCTTCGGCCAGCACAAAGGGTACGGGACGCCACAGCATCTTGAAAACTTGAAAACACATCTCGCCTGCCCCATCCACCGGAAATCGTTTCGCCCCGTGAGTGACTATCTTCCATCTCTCGCCAAGCTGAAAGAAGAGCGGACGCTGGGGAAGTGGGGAGAACGTCTGGCGGCAAGGGAACTGGTGCGAAAAGGGTGTTCCATTCTTGGGATGAACTTCAACGCCCTTCCGTACGGTGAAATCGATATAGTTGCCATGGATGGGGAGACGGTGGTTTTCGCGGAAGTGAAATCCGCTTCGCAGGAGTGGCTCGGCGGTCCCGAGGACCAGATGGATGACGGGAAGGTGGAGAAGCTTCTGAAAGCGATGAAAATCTACCTGTCGGAGAATGAAATCGAATCGGACAGCCGGTTTGACCTGCTAACGGTTCGCTTCGGCGGAGGCCCTCCGGCCGTGGAACATTACAGGGACTGCCTCAGTTAACAGGCTCTCCCTTTGAGCGAAGGTTCGCGGAACACTAAATTGCGCCCCATGAACGACACAAGAATCGCCCGTATCCTGCAGGAGATCAAATCTCTCCTCATTATTCTTGTGATCGCTCTCTCACTCAGAGCGACTGTCATAGAGGCGTATATCGTCCCCACGGGCTCCATGGAAAACACCATCATGACCGGCGATTTTCTCATTGGAAACAAGTTCGTCTACGGCATGCGCACCCCCGATTGGATCGGGATTCCCTACACGGAGCTCGGTTTCGACGTTCCGTGGACACGCTTCCCCCGCTTCCGTAAACCGCACAGCGGCGATGTGGTCATCTTCAAGTATCCGAGGGATCATTTCCAGAAGTATGTGAAACGTTGCGTCGCCGAACCGGGAGAGACGGTGGAGGTGCGGGGGAAAGATCTTTTCATCAACGGTACTCCGTTCCTGCTCCCCGAGAACGGGAAGTTCATCGACCGCACGGTGGTGAAGGAGGGGATTCGCCAGCCCGGAATGTTTCTCAGGGAGGAGTGGAACAGGGACAATTTCGGTCCAATCCGTGTGCCGAAGGCTGGGGACAATATCGCCATCGGCGCAGCGACCGATTGGGACTACCTTCTTCCGCTCATGCTGATGGACGGCCATGAAGTCGTCCTCAAGGGGCCCGGGATTGACGGCGAATACAGGTTCACCATGAAGGACCCCAACGATATCGCCCGGCGGTATGTCTCGGGGCTAAGGAGCTTGATTCACGGCATTTTTTCGTCGGAGCCCTATCGGCCCGAAAAAGTGGGAAAACTTTTCGAAAAGTACTACAGCCCATCCAACCTTGACGGTGAGCTCCTTAACGTCTGGAACTTCAAGTTCACAGACGAGGCGGTAAACTACCTCTGGATCGACGGGCAAAGTATGGCCGGAATGGAAAACTACACTGTTCGTCAGAACTACTACTGGATGATGGGAGACAACCGCGACGACAGCGCCGATTCACGCTACTGGGGATTTGTCCCGGAGGAGTTAGTCCTCGGTGAGGCGGTGGTGGTTTACATGTCGTGGAAGTTCGGCGGCGGCCCCCGGTTTGGCCGAATCGGCAAGATTATCTCCTGAACAGATTTTCTTTGAGAATGTCTCTTTCTCTGTGTAGAATTCGTTTATCCGAGGTTTGTTGAAACTCTGCGTTAGAACAGTATGCTGAGCGCTATTGCATTTGCAGTCAAGATGATTGTTGCCGCCGCCTTCGTGGTGGCTCTCTCGCTTGGGAGCAGTACGACCATGCCGAGGGATAGGGTAGGCTTCTACGCCCTTCTCTCAGTGGCGATGGCGGCAGTTACGGCTGTTTCTCAGGAGCTCGGTTCCGGACTTCTCGCCGGCGCCGTCTTTGTGGTCATCGGCTTTATCTCCTACAACCAGTTCCAGAAAGAGGGGGAACTGTTCGATACGCTTCAGGCCGTCACTCCGCTCTGGATCGTCACCGTAGTCGGCATGTGCGCTGGCGCCGGGATGCTCCTTCAGGGCGCCTTTCTCACTTTCCTCGCTTACTACATACTTAATTATTTCCCGTCCCTGCTGGGACATGATCGGAAATCGAAGGCGTGATCACCGGGAGGATGAGATGAAACATCTGCTTATCTGCTTTGCACTGTCAGGAACGTGGCTCGTGGCTCAGGAAGAGGCCGACACCACTTTTCTTGAAGATGATGAATTTATGATGGAGGATGAGGAGGCCGACACCACAGACATGGATGAGACGGAAGCGACGGCCGAAGCGTCTCCCACCGAAGGTATTGCATACGGCTACAAAGGTCTCGCCTGGGGCGCTGCCATGGATCAGCTTGAAGGCGCGTCATCCGACACTTCTGCCGGTGAAGCGTCCCTCAATACACGGTCTGTCACCGGCACGCTGGGAGAGGATACGGTCTCCTATACATATCACTTCTCGGACGTCGGTTTCTGGAAAGTGGTCATCGACTACGTGGACGTGGAGAGCGAGGACGGAATTGACGGCTATATTGCCCATTTTCACCGATTAGAAAAAGCGCTGACAGAGAAGTACGGCCCTCCCATGAGAACGAGCCAGAACGAAATGGGGACTGACAGGGAATATCTCTTCTCCGATTTTCCGAAGCTGAGCAGGGCCTATTTCAGGTCATCGTGGTCAGCCGAGCCTGCCAACATTGAATTGATGCTTGAGGCGGTGGTGCCACAGTCCGAAGATGATCCTCCCGTTTTCGAGGAGGCGTCCCGCTCTGTCCGGCTATACTACTACAACAGCAGCTCCTTCAGCACCGCTGCCGGTGATACGACCAAACCGGCGGAAGTCAAATCTCTGAGTGACGTTTATTAGTCCATCGACTGGTAAACCGACCTCGGCCAGACTTGTCTTTCTCCCCTTAGTTCTCCTTAAGACTCTCATACTGTCTTCATGCCAACCGGTCAGGATTGATCTGGCTGATTCGCAAACCTCTTTCGTCGCTCCCGCAAGGTATGCACCGATGGTCCGGAACTACGAATACACGGAGGGTAGAAGAGGGGCATTAAGAGAAGCGCAGATCGCCTTCGAAAAACTCGGCTACAAGATTTCCGCCTTCGACGAGGTGGACAACTATTTCACGACTGAACTTAGAGTGATCAACCGTCTTTTTCGACCCATATATTACGTCGCTTTTGTGACGGCTCAGGACAGGCTGACAGTGACCGTCTATTCCGAAGTGAGAACATTCATGCGCGCCTCCCGGATCGCCCTCGCTGCCGGAACGGAGCAGGTGATGCAGGATGCGTCAAACAATCTTTCCGATAGATTTCAAAATGCCATCTTTGATCCCATTACAGATTCTATTGAAGAGGACGGTTTCGCAAAATGGGACAGAGTCACCGACAGCGAGAGAGACGATAAGATAATCAGGCAGGCCGAGGAACTGCGTCTTACGGCCCTGGCCGAAGCTGAGGCGAGCAGGAGAGAACTTGAACGTATAGAGAGGGAAGCGGCGATGAAGATGTTCCATGAACGTCAGGATGAGCGCCGCCTGAGATCAGAGAGGGAAGTGGAGCGCCACATAGAGTTATGGGGAGATTCCCGGCCGGAGCAATCGGTTGTGGAGTTGTCCCGGACACTGGAGGAAAATCGGGAGGGGTTCGAAGAAGTTTTCCGGGAGGTTCTGACAAGTCACCGGGATGTGAACGGTACCGGCGTCATGGTGTGGATTATCGGGCTGGACGGTCGAGTGGCCGACTTACGCGTTCTGATGGACAGTTCACCAAACACGCCGGAGACTCATCTCCGGGACCGACTCGCTTCTACGCTCAAGTCTGTCTCTTTCGGGAGCGGTAATGCGTTCTTGAAAATGAAGCAGCGGTTTTCGTTCGATGGGAACTACAGCAATCTTAAAGTCGATTTCGGCATACCTCTGGTGACCGGTCGCTTCGATGAATACCCGATTCCGGACAGAGACGTTTTTGAAGAGGCGTTCTTTGTGAAGCAGCGCAGCACCGGACCGCCGGTAATCCTGAAAAATTAGTTGATGTTACAGAACGATTTTGCTAACCTTCCAATCGGCGAATGGGCGGGAAATTGAACCTCTTTGTATCATTGGATAGTGAGGTCAATTACGTTAACTTCAGCCCTTTCACTGCTCGGAAAGACCGTAAATAGAAAGTAATGACTGTAGACCTTCAAAACGCTGAAGCGAGAAAGACATACCTCTCTGCTAAGCTTGATGACCTGATGGACGGGATCAGCGATTCCTATGGGACTGTCCTGATGGATGAGCTGATTTCAAGATTAGAGCGAACGGTGAGCGAATTTAATGAAGAAGTGGGGTCTCTCATGGGCCAGCTTAAGGAGAACAGCGAGCGGCGTGACGAACTGATGGAGAAGATCAAGTCCGGCACTGCAGATGAGACGGAGGAGACAGGCGCAGAAGCTGAACCTGAAGCGGACAGAGAAATGAGCGCATGGGAGAAGAGACTCGAAGCTTTGGATAAGAAATAGAGGGAGAGACAATGGAAACCAGGGATAAACTGTTAATCTTGATTGTGGTTGCGTGGATAGCCGCGGCGGTCTACTTCAAGGCGACCACGGACAAAATGTTCAGCCGGCTGGATGATATGGAGCAGCTCCAGATTAAACACGTGGACGAAGTGAATCAGGAGTTCCGTGAAGATCTGAAGACGCTGAACCTCCAATTCATCGGCCGGGGAAAGCATCTCCGAAAAGCCCAGAAGGATATTGTGGCCAACACACAGCTTATTAACCATGTCACCGATTCTCTCGGCAGGAACATAGAAACCGTGGCGTTGAACCTGGACAACTTCCAGCGTGACACGGAGCAGAACTTTACAGCCGCTACGGAGGGGAGGGACGAGATATCCAAAGACCTCGGTTCTTTCCGGCGTCAGACCCGCCGATTTGTCGGCGATCTTGAACAGCGCGTGACCACCATTGAAACAGATGTTAAGGATTTGAACGAGCGAGTCCCGCCAAAGGCGGAAGAAGAAGAAGAGGAGGGCTCGAGTCGCAGACGAGGACGTTAACCGGCGCGCAGATTACCATCTAGGGTTAGGGTATAAAGGGATGTTTCGGCATCCCTTTTTCTTTATTGAAACTTCGGAACAGGAGGTGTGGAAAAAATAATAGGGGTAGTCTTCTTCATGACCTCGGAGCATTTGGAAGATCTACCCCTACCTCGCGGGAGAGGCTTTTCAGGGCCTCGTGCTGAAAATAAGGTTGCATTCTCATCCGTGTCAAGCTTTTTCGACAGTTATCTGTATGAGCTTGAGTGATGCATGAAGAACACCATTTTCTCGTCGAAGCCGTGCTTAAAATTGAGCATCTAAAGTGATGCATTAATTCAAATCCGGAGCAGTTCAGATTTGAGAAACTACTTTAAGAAGTCAATCCAAGCGGAGAATAACAAAAGATTTGTGGAAAAGATGTGGATAAACCAATAAACGCCTCTTTGCAGCTTGCTAAACCAAAACTTGAGATGATCTTAGATGCAAAAGGTCGTTTTGTCATCAAACCATAAAGCGGTGCGGCAGCATTATGAGTGTGCCGGGAGAGGGACTTGAACCCACACGATGTTGCCACCACCTGAGTTTGAGTCAGGCGCGTCTACCAGTTCCGCCATCCCGGCAAGAGAGTTGAATTTTCAATTTGACAAATTGATAATTGACAATTGTCAATTGAACTGGGCACATTCGCCAGCGAATCGTTCAAACAGCGGCGGGAAAAGTATAGAATGCTCTAAGAATTGGCAATATATTTCACATCATCGCGTCTGATGACTTGAACATGAGAAGGGATAAAGACGGAGCTGATTGAACTCCGGGGAATAACATTATGAAGAATATAACGAGACGAAAGTTCTTAACTCAGACCGGAAGCGGTCTCACCATCGCGGCCGTTGCGCCGACGGTGGCTGCCCGAGCTTTTTCGGCTGCGCCGGCGTCTGAGAAGAAGGTTCTCATCGTTGGCGCCGGACTGGCCGGTCTCTCCTGTGCCTACGAGCTGAAACGGGCCGGATTTGACGTAACACTCCTTGAGGCAAGGACCCGCCCCGGCGGGAGAGTCAGGACTTACCGAGATCCTTTCGCCGACGGGCTCTACGCCGAAATGGGCGCCGAGTATGTGGACTCCTCCGATCGCAATGTCCGACAATTCTGTAAGGAGTTTGGTTTTACAATCCTGACGGCGAAGCTCTATGACGGCATCTATCTTCGGGGCCGCCGCTTTGCCATGAGCAATTTCAAGAATAATGGGCTGAAGCTCCCTTACGACGGCGTGGATCCGGGGAAGCTCTTTGCCAATGAACGGCGGTATATTCAGCCGTGGCTCGATATGATCGAGGACATTAACGACCTTCCGGAAGAGGTGCTGGCGCTGGACAAACTCTCCATAGCCCAACTGATGCGAAAGGCGAAAGCGCCGAAGGATATTGTTGATCTCTACACGTACACCAACGCGACGGAGAGCACCATTAGACCTGATCAGGTGAACGCTCTCAGAGTGGTTCTGGGGCACTACCGAGCGGCCGGATTCAGCGAAGACACGGACGAAGGACGCATTCTCGGCGGCAACGATCAGCTCCCCAAGCGGTTTGCCCGGGAAGTGTCTGACAATCTCTATTACCGCAGAACGGTGAAACGGATTTCTGTGAGCGGAACCGAGGCGGAAGTGTGGTTCGAAGAGGGGGGACGGCTCACCTCCATTACCTCGCCACGGCTGGTTATCGCCTTGCCGTTCACTGTTTTGAGAAAGACCCAGCTGCAAGGCGATATCCCCTCCGACAAAATGAAGTGTATCCGCGATCTTCAGTACGGACACGTTATGAAAGTGGCCATGCAATTCAAGAAGCGTTTCTGGGATGAGGCCGGCTCGCTGGGACAGCGTATCTTTACCGATACGCCGCTGCGGCGCGTCTATCACTTCTCGATTGATCAGCCCGGCCCGCGGGGAATTCTGTTGTCCTTCACCTCCGGGGATGATGCCCGGAAACTCGGTCAAATGAAGGAAGCTCAAAGGATGGAGACGGCCCGTGAGACGGTGAACGAAATCTGGAGCGAATCGGACAGTCACTGGGAAAGCGGCGTCTCCAAGTACTGGAATGAAGACCCGTATACGCTAGGGAGTTATTCCAGCCTCGGCGTTGGGCAGGGGAGAACCTTTCGGGCCCTCGCCGCACGCCAGGAAGGGATCGTTCACTTTGCCGGGGAGCACACGTCCGGCGGCTCCATGGAAGGCGCCATCGCATCTGGACTGCGCGTTAGTGAGGAAGTGCAGAAGTCAGTTGGGGGATAGTCAGAAAAGAGAGATGACGATCGCGGTACTCGGCGCCGGTTCCTGGGGCGGCACGGTGGCGGAACACCTCGCACGGCAGGGACATACCGTCTCCGTCTGGCACAGGAACGGGGACGAACTGAGCCAGATGAACGAAAAGCGTCGCCATCCGTTCTTGGAAAATCTCCAATTTTCTCCATCCGTCCATTTTGTGGAGAATCTGAGTCAGATCGACGAACCGGAGATCGTTGTCATCGGCGTGCCGTCCCACGGCGTCCGCGAGTTGGTCCAGTCCCTTCCCGGCAGCTTCAGTTCGGCGACATTCGTCAATCTTTCAAAAGGAATCGAGAACGGCACCCTCATGCGGATGAGCGAGGTGATCGCGGAAAGTGGAGAGGTCGATGTCTTTCGAGTCGTTACTCTATCAGGACCGAGCCACGCCGAGGAAGTTGCGGCGGGACTGCCAACCACGCTCGTGGCCGGCGGCAACGACGAAGAGAGCTGCAAAACAGTGCAGAAGCTCTTTTCATCCGAAACGCTCAGGGTGTATGTGAACGGTGACATTGTCGGTGTCGAGCTCGGCGGGTCTATAAAGAATGTGATAGCGTTGGCGGCAGGCGTTTGTGACGGTATCGGTTTCGGAGACAATACAAAGGCAGCCC
>LULY01000077.1_pt1 | contig 9878 bp, 9 predicted proteins | sample 730031 | NCBI WGS metagenome assembly LULY01 (sample SAMN03860277, study PRJNA289734) | marine metagenome | biome: seawater column; feature: ocean; material: water; isolation source: Red Sea water column Station 91 - depth 200m | place: Saudi Arabia: Red Sea | collected 2011-10-15 | depth 200 m
CAACTACACCCTGCGTTGGATCAGGCGCTACCGGCCGTACGTCGATTTGTTTGGAAGTCGGCACTGGTGAACGGGCCTGAACGTTGCTCATCACCACTGACTCATCACCTACTGTCTCCTGTGAGTCGTCTGCCCCTGAGCCCGCTGCTGACGCAGCGACCCTAATCTTTTCCTGATTTGTTACCGTAGATTCTGCGGCTTGTATCGTTCCAGAGGAATTTTTCTTTGCGTTCACCGTCGACGTACTGGCCACTAGCGTCGTCGAGTCTTTGTTCGAGGCCAATTCAGCATTATCGATTTTCTTAGATTCCATACTGACCGGAACAGGTTCCTTTTGGATTCTTGCCAGCTCATCGTTAAGTTCATTGCTTGCTAGGTCAATTCTCTCGACATCACCGGATCTCTTTAAATAGGCACCATAAAGCCCGCCTACAACAACAATCAGCACGACGACAGTAACTACCCAACGATAATGGATCGCAATCGGTTGCCGGTGGATAATGTTTTCTGTGACAGTACCTGGTCCATCTTGGGTGGGTGGTAAAAACTGTTCATGCTGCTTTATGGCACTTTCGACATTGACACTGACGAGTTTCCCATAGCTGCGCAGATACCCGACCACATACGTCCATCCCGCCAACTGGTCGTAGTCGTCGTTCTCGAGTGCCTGGATAATATAGGGCAACAAATTAAGCTCATCCGCGACCTCTTCCACGCTCCAGCCATAGAGTTGGCGGGCACCGCGCAAGAGTTCGCCGGGTGTAGCGACGGTCGTGGCGTCCATTTCAGCCACCTTGAGCACCTGAAATCAGTTCTTTTACTTCAGCCGCTTGTGGACTATCCGGATAGGACACACGCAGCTGGTATGCATAATGCTGAACCAGCGGTTCGGATCCAAGCGCTCTCTCGTTTCTTACGGCCAGCAACAGACTGTCGGGGGTGGGATTACCTTGTTCAAAATACCGTTCCAGCAAGCCACGCGCCGGAAGGTGTCGGCCCAGCCTAAAGCTCACGTCGGCAGCCTCATACAATACAGGTCCACTTGATGGCTGAGCCCGTAAAGCCTTATTGAGATGCGCGTACGCCTTCTCAAGTCGACCACTTAGATTCATACAAACGCCAATCCGATAGTGACTGATATACCGGCTGGGATTGAATGGATCATTCACCGCGACTGTCAGTTGGTCTATACCCTCCAAATGAAGTCCCAACGCACATAGATGACTACCGAAATCATTTCTGACCAGATAGTTGCCCGGGTCAGCAACAATTGCTCGCTCATAATGTTCACGGGCCATTGCTGGATGTCCGAGTTTCGACTTCAGCAAGGCCATTGCATGGTGGGCACTTGAGTTATCCGGACCAAGTGCCAGCGCAAATTCCAGCGCCTCCTGTGCCGCAGCCAACCGCCCCTGTTGGAGATATGCAAGGCCCAGCCGAGTATGAAGATCGACTCGTTGGGGCACGCTCCACGTTTTCGCTCCTTGGTCGTCAGTAACACAACCTGCGAGGGGGAGGATTACAATGAATACTGCAACGATTAACTTCAACACGGCGCGATCGCCTGTTCAAATTTCCAACGTCTTCGGGTTCGATCGGCGAAACGACCGGCGAGCTGCCCACAGGCAGCCTCGATATCTTTACCCCGAGTGCGTCGTGTGACCGTCATCAGACCAGAGGACAATAAAACCTCCCGGAAAGTGTCTATTGTACTTTGATCGCTGCATTCATACTCTATTCCAGGCGACTTATTGAATGGAATAAGATTAATTTTTGCTGGCAACCCAGACAACAAACGGGCGAGTGTTTGTGCCTCTCCTTTTGAGTCGTTGATGCCTTTAAGCATGACATATTCGAAAGTGATGTGACGTTTATTCTCACCGGCTACATATCGATGACAAGCCTGTAAAAGCGTTTCTATCGGGTATTTTCTATTCAGCGGAACCAGCTCGTCGCGAAGGTCGTTATTTGTTGCATGCAACGACACGGCCAGGCTCACGGGACAATCCAAAGCAAGCCGTTCCATCGCAGGGACGACGCCGGCCGTACTTAACGTGACTCGTCTGCGAGACATGCCAAAAGATAAGTCATCCAGCATTAAATGCAACGCGGCAACGACCGCATCGTAATTCAACAAAGGCTCGCCCATTCCCATCATCACAACATTGGTGATTGGCCTATCCCCGTAGCCGAATGCCTGCAAGTCGTTCTTCACGGCCAGCAGTTGGCCAATGATCTCGGCAGTGGTGAGATTTCGACTAAACCCTTGCCTCGCGGTGGCACAGAACGTGCAGTTAAGCGAGCAGCCCACTTGGGCAGACACACATAACGTTCCACGGTCTTCTTCGGGGATGAACACGGTCTCGATACAATTATCATCCTCAAGCCGTAGCAACCATTTTCGGGTACCGTCTGAAGATTCCCGGACTGTGAGTGTTTCAGGAACGCTAACCTGCGCCAGTTGCTGCAGCTGATCTCGAAAAGTCTTACTCAAATCGGTCATTTGAGAAAAGTTGTTTATCCCGCGCTGATAAATCCATTGCAACACCTGGCGGGCATGAAACTCACGAACACCTAAACTGGCGAAGAAACTCTGCATCTCGATACGAGTCAGGCCGATCAGGTTTTGGCGCTCAGACAATGTCATTACACCTCATTTACGACTGCAAATGTTAGCCGGATCAAAAAAGTAACTGATCTCCTGTTGTGCTGTAGTTGGCCCGTCAGACCCATGAACAGCATTTGCCTGTACTGACGTTGCAAAGTCAGCACGTATCGTTCCAGGCGCAGCCTCTGCTGGATTAGTGGCACCCATCACATCGCGGTTTCTCTGGATAGCCTCTTCACCCTCTAAAACTTGCACAATAACCGGACCCGAAATCATGTACTCAACCAGTTCGGCATAAAATGGTTTGTCCTTATGGACAGCATAAAAGTCCTCTGCCTGCTCACGACTTAAATGCATCATCTGACAGGCAGCAATCTTGAGTCCTGCAGATTCAAAACGATCCATAATCTTGCCGATTACATTCTTACCAACGGCATCAGGTTTTATAATGGACAGGGTCTGTTCAACGCTCATTGAATACTCCAGTTTGGTGGGGTGAATTGTGTTAACAGACTAATTTGGACTTTCATCCAAGCTCTTCGACAGGCAGTACAAAACCAGAAGCTGTCAGCGTAGCTTACTTCCAGTATCGCGTAACCCTCTAATTTTATTAGCTAAACATAACCTCGGCAATCAAAGTATCGGCTTGAACGGCAATGACTTTAACTTTAACAAATTGACCGACGTCACCAGCCCTGACATTCACTTTAACGGGCATATAGTTGGCCAAACGAGCGTTATAACCGGGCGCTGACGGGTACGATGAACGCTCAATCAGAACCTCGCCCGAGCGACCAAGCCACGAACGGAGTGCGCGATGACGCCATTTCGCACTTTCTGCCCTAATCGAACTTGCGCGCTCACGCTGGATTGCGCGAGGCACCTGTGCAGGAATACGTGATGCGGGAGCACCGTCACGAAGGGAAAAGGGAAACACATGAGGATAGACGATCTGTAAATCCTTTACCGCGGTGAGGGTATCCCGAAACTGTTCATCCGATTCGGTTGGGAATCCGACCATAATATCTGCGCCTACTACCAGTTCTGGCACCCTTTCTTGCGCTTTCGTTACACGCTCGTACAACTGTTCTCGACTATAACGCCGCTTCATACGCTTGAGAATCAACGTACTGGCGCTTTGGACCGATACGTGAAGATAGGGGCAAAACTTGCCACCGGACGACAACAGTTCTAACAGTTCATCGGTAATATGATGGGGATCGATCGAGCTAAGTCGAATCCTAAACTCACCACTCAAATCATCTATTTTCTTGAGGAGACTCACCAGTCCAGAAATTTGAACTTCAGTCGGATCTTTTGCCTCTGAAACACGAAATGAGCCCAGGTCAATACCACAAATTACGATTTCACGGTGCCCCTGCGATATGAGTTTCTCGGCCTGCCTAAGTACAGCGGAAACCTTAAATGAACGACTGGGACCGCGCGCTTTATGAATGACGCAAAAAGTGCATGAATGATCACACCCCTGCTGCACCTGAACAAAAGCCCTTGTCTGGCCATCATAACGAGTCACCAATTCCGGCGGCGGGCAAGACCTGTCACCCAGAGTGTCATCAGAATATTTGGTTGCCTGACCTTGCAGATCACTTACTGCGCTTGTACGCAAAATCTCGGCGATACTGAATTTTGCATCGTTCCCCACGACTAGATCGACGCCGTCGATTTCAGTGAGTTCGTTTGGAACGAGTTGGGCGTAACATCCTGTTACAACAACTTTAGCACTGGGGTTGCGCCGCAGCGCCCGTCGGATCTCTTGACGGGTCTGTCGATCGGCTTCTTGAGTTACCGTGCAGGAATTAATGACATACAAGTCGGCTTCCTGGCTTGAATCTACCATTGTCCAGTGATCACGAATCAGCTGCTGGGAAATAATATTGGATTCGTAAACATTGATTTTGCAACCTAATGTCTTCACAGCCGCGCGGCGACCAGCCCCACTTACCCCCTCAGGCACCGTAGATTCAACCAATGTCATCATGGCAGTCATACCGTAAAGAGAAAGGGCGCCGCGGCGCCCTCAACTGAAAACATTCGGAGCGGATACTGGGGTCAATCGACTGTAAAGCTCTCGCCACAGCCACATTCGTCTTTTGCATTTGGGTTTTTGAACTTGAAAACCGCTGACAACCCGTCCACCTGATAATCTATCTCCGTACCGTCGAGGTACTTCATGCTGTCACTATCCACGATGACGTTAACCCCTTGGCTCACGTGGATACTGTCCTTTTCATCGATTTTATCGGCATAGTCCACGACATAGGCTAGTCCAGAACAACCTGTGGTTCTTACACCCAGCCTAAGTCCTTCGCCATAGCCCCGCACGCTGAGATATTCCCGAACACGCCCCGCAGCCGCTTTGGTCAATGTTATCGCCATAGCCTAATTCAGTTCATTTCTTTCTGAGAAACTGTCTGCCTCGGACCCGAATATTCCTTAGCACCTTGACCACTAGTTTAACATGCAACGACGGTACGATGGCCCTTAATCCTTGCCGCGGTAACAGTGAATCGATGTCAATATACCGCGCAGAATATTAACTTCATCTACGCGCAGCGGTGTACGACTGAATATACGCTTTACCTTACGTAACAGCTTCTGGGAAGGCGTTTTTAGGAATCCTGTTTCAATAAGTATATCTTCCATATGGTTATAAAACCCTTGAACCTCTGAAGAGGTCGCCAGTTGCTCATGGTGGGAACCTGATTCAGCTTCGTGAGTATGTGGTTCAAGAGTTTTTTTAAGTTCATATACTATGATCATCACTGCCGCCGCCAAATTAATTGATGGAAATTCCTCCTCTACTGGAATGCGAACATGATACTGGCAGCGTTCAAGCTCACTGTTAGTCAGACCGGACGCCTCACGGCCAAATACGAAAGCTATTTGATCTGTCAAAATCCGCTCACGTACTTTGGCCATTGCAGCGTCGGTAGACAACTCAACTGGACCTACCGATCGTTGCCTCGCAGTCGTGCCTACCACAAGCCCGCAGTCGCCCACTGCATCATCCAGGCTTTCGCAGACTATTGCTCGTTCGAGTAGATGACTGGCCCCCGCCGCGCGAACCGTAGCCTCGGTAGATGGAAATCTCTGTGGCCCAACCAGGTAAAGATGATTCAGCCCCATGTTCGCCATCGCTCGGGCGGCGCCACCGATGTTACCGGGGTGAGTCGTGTTCACCAGAACGATTCTTATCCCCTCGAGTGCCATATACCACCTCTTTTGGTGTCCAACACATATACCGCCAAGGTTACAATCCGTTATCCTGTGTGCACCAGGAACAATCGGTTCTCATATCCGGTATTGCTGAGTGCATGAACCAATCAGCAATCGAAGGAAACCAATCCATGCATCCCATGCTCAACACTGCCATCCGGGCAGCCCGACAATCCGGTCGCATTATTTTAATGCACTACGGTCGGCTTGATCGCCTCGAAATAACCGCTAAGGGCCGAAACGACTTTGTCAGCCAGGCCGATACCGAAGCCGAGGAAGCGGCACTAGATATTCTGACCACCGCCTATCCAGAACATGGCGTCCTTGCCGAGGAAAGCGGCAGGCGCGAAGGAGGCGACTACACCTGGGTCATCGACCCATTGGACGGTACCACTAATTTCCTTCATGGCTTTCCCCAGTTTTCTGTCTCTATTGCCGTACTCCACGGCCAGACTATTGAACACGGTGTTGTATACGATCCACTGCGAAATGAGCTGTTTACATCGAGCCGAGGCCAGGGCGCACAACTTAACGAACGGCGAATACGCGTCAGTTCCGTTAACCGACTCGATCAATGTCTACTCGGTACTGGGTTTCCTTTCCGTGAACTCGACAAGTTTGATCACTGGATGAAGACTTTTCGCAAGCTAACCATGAAAACGTCCGGCGTTCGACGTGCAGGTTCGGCAGCATTGGATCTTGCTTATGTTGCAGCTGGGCGACTCGATGGGTTCTGGGAGTTTGGATTGCAACCGTGGGACTGCGCGGCAGGTGCACTGCTGATTCGTGAAGCTGGTGGCTTGGTGGCTGACATGGAGGGTGGGCAGAATTTTCTTGAAACTGGAAATGTAGCGGCCGGTAATGCCCGAGTATTTGACGAATTGCTGAAAACCTTAACTCCATATACTGCCCAATGACAAAGGCTAGCGACACGACCCGGACCACGCATACTCCTATGATGCGTCAGTATCTGGACATCAAGTCGCTACACCCCGATACACTGGTGTTTTACCGTATGGGTGAGTTTTACGAACTGTTCTATGCAGACGCAGAGAAAGCATCCCGACTGCTCGATATTACGCTAACAACCCGCGGCCAATCCGCAGGTAAGCCCATTCCCATGGCCGGCGTGCCCGCCCACAGCGTCGATCAGTACCTAGCTCGCCTGCTTCGTGAACGAGAGCCTGTCGCCATCTGTGAGCAAGTTGGTGTTCCCGGCAAAAGTAAAGGCCCCGTGGATCGAAAAGTTGTCCGCATCATCACCCCGGGCACACTGACTGACGAGAACCTGCTTGATGAACGTCAGGAAAACAGCATTGCCGCGGTCTATGTTAACGGGTTCATATATGGATTGGCCGTACTGGAAGTCTCAAGCGGACGTTTCTACGCCTCTGACCTACCAGACACCACGGAATTACGCAACGAGCTTGAACGCTTGGCGCCAGCTGAATTGTTATACCCAGACGATGCAGATCCCGATCTCTACCCTCAGATCAAGTCAATATCGTCCTGCAAGGTCCCCGCTTGGTATTATGAAATAGGCCGCGCCAGTGAACGTTTGTGTGATGTCTTTGGTACTCATGATTTGAAACCTTTTGGTTGCAGTGATTACCCGACTGCAACGTCAGCTGCCGGCGCGTTGGTGCAATACGTGCGAGATGTCCATGAAAATGCGTTGGTGCATGTTGATGGCTTGAAAATTGAGAACTACTCCAATCATGTGCTGCTCGATGCCTCAACACGTCGAAATTTGGAAGTTGAAAAATCCCATGGGACCGGCAGCGATTCACTTCTCCAGTTATTTGACCGTTGTGCAACCAGCATGGGCAGCCGCCAACTCCGCCGCTGGATAACCCGACCTATAAAAGATCGTAATGGGCTTAACATTAGGAATGACTCAGTCGGCGAACTCCTCGACCATCGTACCACTGAAATCTATGAGCACCTCCGGCAAATCGGCGATCTAGAGAGGATACTGTCACGAGTAGCCATAGGCTCAGCAAAGCCGTTTGACTTGGTCAGACTGAGACATGGTTACCGCGCGTTACCGAAACTGGTTGATCGACTCAGGAATTACGACAGTGATCGACTGAAACAGATTACCAGCTTGGCGGGCCCAGAACCAGAAACACTCGCGCTGCTGGATCAGGCCATTGACGACGAACCTCCAGCACAATTACGTGATGGCGGAGTGATCCGTACCGGATTCGACCCGGAACTTGATGAACTCCGAGAATTGCAATCCTCAAGTACCGCGTGTTTGCTTGAATTCGAGAAGAAGGAGCAGGCAAATTCAGCGATTCGCGGATTAAAAGTGAAATTCAATCGGGTGCACGGTTACTACATAGAAATACCAAGATCACAAACTGACGATCTCCCGACCCATTATCACCGAAAGCAAACACTCAAAAACGTTGAACGCTATTCAACCGACGAGCTGAAGTCATTTGAAGATCGATTGCTGGGCGCTAAGGAAAAAGGGCTTGCCCGTGAGCGACTGCTTTACGACCGGGTTTTAACCCAACTGCAACCGGCTATACCGCGGCTACAACGCGGTGCCCGGGCACTCGCAGAACTAGACGTTCTGGATACGTTTGCAAGGCGAGCAGCAGACCTTAGATTGTGCCGCCCTCGTCTAACCTCTGAACCGGTACTGCAGATAAAAGCAGGTCGACATCCTGTCGTCGAACACAGCCTGGATGCACCATTTATCGCCAATGACCTGGAACTAGACTCACACAATCGGATGTTGATGATCACCGGGCCGAACATGGGCGGGAAAAGTACGTATATGAGACAGACCGCACTGATCGTTCTCCTTGCACATACCGGCAGTTTCGTCCCCGCAGATGAGGCGACAATAGGTCCTGTCGATCAAATTTTTACACGTATAGGCGCGTCTGACGACCTCGCTGGCGGTCGCTCAACCTTCATGGTCGAAATGACTGAGATGGCCTATATTCTTCGCAACGCCAGCCGCGACAGCCTTGTACTTGTGGATGAGATCGGCCGAGGCACCAGCACATTCGATGGTCTTGCCCTGGCCTGGTCCTGCGCACTCGACCTTGCTGAACGTGTTCAAAGTTTCTCGTTGTTCTCCACGCACTATTTTGAGTTGACCTCGCTTCCCGAATCTTCACCCAGTATGGGTAATGTTCATTTAGACGCTATTGAACACGATGGGGAAGTCGTCTTTCTCTACGAAGTGAAACCTGGTCCGGCGAATCAGAGCTACGGCCTTCAGGTTGCACGATTGGCTGGCATCCCAGAACCCATCCTGGCCGACGCGAAAGACCGGCTATCTAATCTAGAGCATGGACACTTGCAAGACATCGCAGAGTCAACTGACCAGCTGACCATATTTCCAGACCCTGAGAATATACCACTGGGGCGTCTGCGCGCACACCTTGAGGAACTTGACCCTGAATCGATCAGTCCCCGAGACGCCCTCGACCGACTTTATGAACTTCGTCAACTTCTGGAACTCGCCGATTCAGGTAGTTAGTGGTTTACCAACTGTTCAAAGTTACCTAGAATTGCCGTCAGTAGCCCAAGGCTCGCATTTAATAAACAGCCATAACGGTGAACACTGGAGAATTTTATGACTTACGTTGTTGTTGAATCGTGTATCCGCTGTAAGTTAACCGATTGTGTCGAGGTGTGCCCTGTCGACTGTTTTCACGAAGGGCCCAACTTCCTTGTCATCGATCCAGAAGAATGTATCGACTGCAGTCTGTGTGAGCCGGAATGCCCGGTAAATGCCATCTACGCCGAAGAAGACCTGCCTGAAGACCAAAATGAGTTTTTGGCTCTGAACGCCGAATTGTCCGCATTATGGCCAGTTATTACAGAAATGAAAGATCCACCCCCGGACTCCGACCAGTGGCGAGAAGTAACCGCGAAACTGCAATACCTAGAGCGCTGACAACAACGAACCTGCTGCCATAGCGTTAAAACGCAATAAACCAGGCTCAGTCTCGGAAATTCGTATATTGCAGAGGCACTTCTGTATCCCTGTCTCTTATACACATCT
>LULY01000192.1_pt1 | contig 9770 bp, 5 predicted proteins | sample 730031 | NCBI WGS metagenome assembly LULY01 (sample SAMN03860277, study PRJNA289734) | marine metagenome | biome: seawater column; feature: ocean; material: water; isolation source: Red Sea water column Station 91 - depth 200m | place: Saudi Arabia: Red Sea | collected 2011-10-15 | depth 200 m
TATGTTAATGGATAATGTAACTGGATGGATTAGAAAGTTGACTGAAGCCGGTGTATCTTTGATTGCACTTGCTATAGTCGTACAAGTTATCTTTGGGTCTGGCGCGGCATTCCTTCCTGGGGATGTAATTGCTAGCCTAACTAGTATTATCAGTTCGCTTGGTGGCGCCGGCTTAGTCGGTTTAGTTGCTGCGGCATTGGTATACAAGATCTTTACACGTTAAAAGTAACATATTAACTCAATAAAAGACCCGCCGAAAGGCGGGTTTTTTCTTAAGAATTAGAGATAGTTTAGATACCCCTTAATAGCTCGTTGATGCCAACTTTAGATCTTGTTTTTGCATCAACCTGCTTGACTATTACTGCGCAATATAAAGAATAACTACCATCCTTTGATGGTAAGTTCCCTGATACAACCACTGAGCCTGCGGGTATTCGTCCAAAAGTAACTTCGTTAGTCGCACGGTTGAAGATTTTTGTGGATTGTCCAATATAGACACCCATTGAAATGACGGATCCTTCTTCAACGATTACTCCTTCAACTACTTCAGATCGCGCTCCAATAAAACAATTATCTTCAATAATTGTAGGATTTGCCTGTAATGGTTCCAGAACGCCTCCAATACCAACACCCCCGGAAAGATGAACATTTTTACCAATCTGTGCGCAGGAGCCCACAGTTGCCCATGTGTCGACCATTGTTCCAGAATCTACATAGGCACCAATATTAACATAAGATGGCATTAAAACGGTATCTGAGGCTATATAAGAGCCACGTCTTGCAGTTGCAGGCGGAACGACACGAACACCTGCAGATTGGAACTCTTTAAGGGTTGTACTAGCGAATTTTGTAGGCACTTTGTCATAATATTGAGTAAAGCCAGATGTCATTGGAATATTGTCTTCGAGCCTAAAAGACAGTAAAACGGCTTTTTTTAGCCACTCGTTAACATGCCAATCTCCTACCCCACTTTGTTCGGCGACTCTAGCCTTGCCGATGTCAAGTAAATGAATTGCCTCTTCAACCGCTTGCCTTAATTCTGTATTTACTGAATCAGGCGTAATATTTGCTCGATCTTCAAAGGCCGCTTCAATAATATCTTTCATAATTTTGTCAATAAAAAAAAGGCCTAATTATATCAGTCAGAACAGTTTGAGTCTTCTCTAATGTTCATGGTGGTGGTTATGATGATGCTCATAAGTAGCCATCAATTCATGTATTTGATCGGCAAATAAATCATTAAATTGTTCATCTTTTAGAATCGATTCAGGAAGTCCTTCACAACAAATATGGTGGTATAAGCACAGAACTTGAGTTGACTCTTTCATTACTCGATGAAGATCATGAGAAACCATCAACACAGCGCATTTTTGTTTTTGGTGAATCTCTTGGATCAATTTGTATAATTGCATCTGTCCTTCTACATCAAGATTTTGTGCCGGTTCATCCAATATAAGTACGTTTGGCTTGTGAAGTAAGGCTCGTGTTAGTAGAACTTTTTGTAATTCGCCTCCTGAGAGATTTTTTAAGGGTGAGTTCAGCAAATCTCGGATACCAGTTAGATCAGATGTTTGATAGGTAAAGTTTTTATCTGCCTTTTGGTTGAGTGTCAGAAAATCGAAAACTGATATTGGAATAAAAGGGTTTGCAGTAAATGATTGAGGGGTATAGCCTAAACGCACATTGCTGCCATGGTTCACTTCGCCGCTATCCTGTTTGATGATCCCTAATAGAACTTTAATCAGGGAACTTTTGCCTGCTCCATTAGGGCCAATCAAAGTGATGAACTCACCAGGATGTAATTTCAGACTCACATCATCCAAGATATTTTTACCATTATGATTAAGTGAAATATTGTCAGCGGTAATGAGTGCATCAGGCATTCTTATATTTTAGCTAACAATCATCAACAAGGCAGAATAATATAGTTCTAGGCTTATGTATTTCATAAGTGAGTTTGGCGGAAAAAAGCTAAGATTAGAGGTAAAATTCTTGCATGGCTCAGCAACTCATTTTAGTCGACGGTTCGGCATACTTATTTCGTTCATACTTCTCGACTCTGTCTCAAAATTTAAGTAATGATAAAGGCTTTCCAACGGGTGCAATGTTCGGTGTTATTAATGCAATTAAACATTTACAAAGGCAATATCAAGGTGCAAAGTTGATTATGATTTTTGATTCCAAGGGGTCAAATTTTCGTCATCAAATTTATCCTCAATATAAAGCCAATAGGAAGCCTGCAGATGATTCGCTGATTCTTCAAATCGAACCTTTATATCAAATCATTAAAGCGATGGGGTTTCATTTCATTTGCGAAGAGGGTGTTGAGGCAGATGATGTCATAGCGACATTAGCTAAGCTGGCAAATGCAAAAAATATTGAAACCATCATAGCGAGTAGTGACAAGGATCTCTTGCAATTAGTGGGTGGTCATATCAAGCAACTTAATATGAAGGGTACACTTTATGACGCGAACTTGGTGGAAGAAAAAATGGGTGTTAAGCCGGGCCAAATCCTAGACCTATTAGCTTTGACCGGCGATGCCTCTGACAATATTCCTGGAGTACCAGGTGTCGGACCTAAGACGGCTGCAAAATGGTTGCAGTTGTATAAGGATATAGATGGTGTTAAAGCCAATGCTAAAAAAATAGATGGTAAGGTTGGTGAAAAGTTAAGAGAATCATTTGACTTGTTAGATCTTTCCTTTCAACTAGTCGAGCTTAAGTTTGATGTTGATTTGCCTTGTAATATCTTTGATGATGAGCCGGGAGAAAACACTGAGGAATTGATAGAATTGTATAAAGAATATGGTTTTGCTATGTGGTTAAAACAATTAGCTGATCAAGTGGAAGAAAAACCAAGAACTAAAACAATCGATCCTTTAGTGAGTGAAAAACAAGATCAAAAGAGCGCATTAAATCTTCAAGAATTTACGCAAACACTAATTCTTAAACAGGTTGATTTTGAATCCTTGTTGAGACAGCTATCAGAGTCTATAAGCTTTGTTTTTGATTTGGAAACCAGTAGTCTAGACTATATGAATGCTGAGATTGTTGGGCTAGTATTTTTGCTTGATAAGCAAAGCTACTATGTGCCAGTTGCACACGACTACTTAGATGCTCCAGAACAATTGTCTCGACAATTTGTAATGGAATCATTAAAGCCTATTCTTGAGAGTCAAGTGATTGGTAAGATTGGTCAAAATTTAAAATATGACGCCCATGTGCTGGCAAATATAGGTATTGATTTGAACGGTATTGTTGACGACACTATGATTAAATCATATTGCTTGAATTCGGTGGCGACACGTCACAACATGGATGATTTATCAGAGCACTATCTTGGTCATAAAACAATTCGTTATGCTGATGTTGCAGGAAGTGGTAAAAAACAATTGACCTTTAATCAAGTTAATATAGATGAAGCTTTTTCGTACGCCTGTGAGGATGTTATTGTCACTTATGAGTTAAATAAAATCCTAGAATCTAAGTTACAACAATACCCAAAACTAATGTCGCTTTATCGGACCTTAGAGCTCCCTCTAGTAGATATTATGCTAAAGCTGGAACGCAATGGTGCACTTGTTGATGAGGTTTCACTCTTCAATCAACAAGTACAAATCAAGTCTGAAATGCAGGAGATTCAGACTCAGGCTTTTGAAATAGCGGGAGATGAGTTTAATCTTGAATCACCCAAGCAAATTCAACAAATTTTGTTTAGTGAAGAAGGGTTGGGTCTCGAACCGAAAAAGAAAACCGCTAAAGGTCAGCCGTCAACAAATGAGGAGGCGCTAAAATTATTGGAACACCCATTGGTGGATTTAATTATGTCTTACCGGACATTAACTAAACTGAATTCTACTTATTTAGAGGCTTTGCCAAAACAAATAAATCGACAAACGGGTCGCTTGCACACTTCGTACCATCAGGCAGTAACTGCAACTGGAAGGCTTTCTTCTTCAAAGCCTAATTTTCAAAATATCCCGATCAGAACCGAACAGGGAGCACAAATCCGATCAGCGTTCGTTTCTGGTGAAGGCAATGTTATTGTAGCTGCTGACTATTCTCAAATCGAGCTGAGGATTATGGCACATATTTCCAAGGACAACAATCTGATTGAGGCATTTGCAAATAATATCGATGTCCACTGTGCAACTGCTGCTCAGGTTTTTAAGACAGAGCTGTCATCAGTCAGTAAAGAGCAGCGTCGAAAAGCCAAAGCGATTAATTTTGGGCTAATCTACGGTATGAGTGCCTTTGGTCTGGCAAAACAAATTGATGTTTCTAGAACGGAAGCCAGACAGTATATCGATGATTATTTTGATAATTACCCAGATGTACTCAAATATATGGAACAAACCAAAGAAAAAGCCAAATCACAAGGATTTGTTGAAACGATATTGGGTAGGCGACTCTACCTGCCTCAAATCAATGCAAAAAATAAAATGCAGCAGCAACACGCCTTAAGGACAGCAATCAATGCACCCATGCAAGGATCATCAGCCGACATTATTAAACAAGCAATGTTAGACATTCAGGCTTGGATAGATCGAGAAAATAATGGCGTCAAGATGATTATGCAGGTCCACGATGAACTGGTCTTTGAGATGGAGCTCGATAAGGCAAAAGATTACGCTGAAGATATACGTTTTATGATGTCAAATGCAGTAAAGCTAAATGTTCCTTTAGTTGTTGATGTAGGGATTGGAAATAGTTGGCAAAAGGCACACTAGGGAGCAAATCCATAATTCCATTTATTGAATATGGAAACCTTTTACCTTTCAAATTCGAATACAATATTTGGTCAATAATGTAGTATCGAGTTCAACTAAAATGTCAACTACATAGTTCAATAAACCAGTAGTTAATTAAACATGAAAGAGCAGCTACAAGATCTAATTTTTAAAAGCCTTAGCAACCTAATCGATATAGGTCTGCTCAGTGAACTACCTGCAAAGATTCGCCTAGACCATACTAAAGATAAAAGTCATGGTGATTATGCAACGAATATTGCATTGGTATTGGCAAAGCAAAGTAAGAGTGAGCCGAAAAAATTAGCTCAGAACATTGTTGATCAATTAGAAGAATCTGAATTTATTAAAAAAACAGAAATCGCTGGACCGGGATTTATCAATTTTTTCCTTTCTGATGAATCCAGCAGTGCTGTAATTAATGACATTATTAGTAGTGGTGAAAGTTATGGTATGTCAACTATTGGCACAGGGAGAAGTGTGCTCATGGAATTTGTTTCAGCAAATCCAACAGGGCCGCTTCATGTAGGCCATGGTCGAGGTGCCGCCTACGGAGCTACAATTTCCAACCTCTTAAGGACTGTTGGGTTTGAAGTAGACAATGAGTATTATGTAAATGATATAGGCAGACAAATGGATATTCTGACTGTAAGTATTTTTTTCCGGTATTTGACTCTATCTGGCGAGAAACTTAGATTTCCTGATAATGGCTATCAAGGCAAATACATCAAAGATATCGCTGCAAGCGTCTTTGAAAAATATGGAGAACGATGGCGAAAGGGCACGTCAGTAGTCTATAAAGGTGTCTGTAAAGATGGTCAACAGGGTGGTGATAAAGAATCTCATATTGATGAATTGATTGTTAAGTCAAGGAAGCTATTAGGCGAAGGTTATGAAGCCATCTTTCGCATTGGTATCGAAAGCATTCTCAGTGGCATTAAAAGTGATTTAGCTGAGTTTGGTGTTAATTTTGAGAAATGGTTTTTAGAGCGGTCTTTGATTGAAAATGGACTAGCTAAGATTACTGTTGATAAATTACAGAAGTCTGGTCATATCTATTCAAAGGATGGAGCCCTTTGGTTCAAAACAACAGGATATGGAGATGAGAAGGACCGTGTTGTTGTTCGCGATAATGGCATCCATACCTATTTTGCCTCGGATATTGCCTATCATTTTGAAAAATTTGAACGCGGCTATGACAAGGTCATTAATATTTGGGGTGCTGATCATCACGGTTACATTGCTCGAGTTAAAGCCTCCATTGCAGCACTTAATCATGACCCTAATAAATTAGAAATTCTTCTGGTTCAGTTTGCTAACTTATACCGTGGAGGCAAGAAGGTGCAAATGTCAACGCGTAGTGGTTCTTTTGTGACCTTAGAGGAACTACGTAATGAAGTAGGTAAAGACGCTGCTCGTTTTTTCTATATCCTTAGGAAATCAGAACAGCATATGGACTTTGACCTGGATTTGGCTAAATCTAAAAGCAATGAAAATCCAGTTTTTTATATCCAGTATGCACACGCTCGTATTTGCTCTGTTTTTAGGCAAGCTGTAGACAAGGGTATTGAATTTGAGAGTCAAACAGCTGACCAATCTTTGCTCATAGAGGATAGCGAAAAGGCGCTTATAAAAGAACTTAATCGTTATAAAAGTGTCATTGAATCTTCAGCGTTGCAATATGAACCTCACCAGCTAGCTTATTATTTACGGGAATTGGCAACCCATTTCCATAGCTATTACAACATTTGCCCTTTTTTGGTCGAAGATAAAAAGCTATCTCAAGCAAGACTATCACTCATTTATGCTACCAAACAAGTTTTTGTAAATGGACTAAATATATTAGGGGTAAGTGCACCAGAGTCAATGTGAATGATCAATATCAAAGAGATCAGGCCCTAGATATAAGCGATTCTTTTATTGTACAAGCACCAGCGGGTTCCGGTAAAACAGAACTACTTACCCAACGTTATCTAAAATTACTCAGTATTGCTGATGAGCCTGAAACTATATTGGCAATAACTTTTACAAATAAGGCAGTAGATGAACTTAAGCACCGAGTGGTGAGTTCATTAACGCAAGCACAGTCAACTCCACCCAAAGAAGCACACAAACTGAAGACCTATAAACTTGCTTATCAGGTCTTGAAACAGTCTCAACTTCGAGATTGGGATTTGCTCAATAACCCTTCAAGGATAAAAATTAGCACCATTGACTCTCTTTCAAGTTTGATAGTGTCGAAATATCCATCAGTGTATCAATTGATACCTCCCAGAATCATGAGCGAGCGTTATGAATACGAACATATGTACAAAATAGCAGCAGAACGGACACTGATGCTGATAGAGGAAGACGAGTATAGCGAGCTTATTGCCAGTGTTTTATTGTATTTGGATAACCATGTAGATAAGTTTTATCGGCTTTTGGTGCACATGCTATCAAAACGAGAGCAATGGTTGCCTAGACTGTATCTCGAAGGAGTGCTTGACGTTGATTTTTTGGAACGAACTGCAAGAAATATTATTGTTGAGCATTTAAAAGTTCTTAGAGAGATTGCATTGGAATGTTTGAATGAAGATATTTTCACTTTGCTTAATTCTAATACACTTGGATTTCCGCCAGAACTCAAACAGCAAAAAAAATCTTTGATATTAATTTTAGAAGAGCTCGTTTCTGCAGATGTTTTCAAAAAACAACTTCTTGAATTGGATCAATTACCAAATGTTCATCAAAATGAATCCACCATAAAAAGTATCAAAGATATCAGCCAAGTTTTGAAACTAGGCGCTGCTCAATTAAGCTTGATATTTGAAGAAAAAGGTGTTCAGGATTTTTCAGAGGTTGGAATGCAGGCAATTAAGGTGCTAGATAGTCGTGAAATAGTCAGTGATATTGCTTTATTTTTGGATTACAAAATCAAACATCTTTTAATTGATGAGTTTCAGGATACTTCTTACGCTCAACTAAATATTATTCAAAAGTTGCTGGAGAGCTGGCAAGAGGGCGACGGTAAAACAATATTTTTGGTAGGCGACCCAATGCAATCAATCTATAGATTTCGTGAATCACAGGTTAGAATTTTTTTAAACGTAATGAAAAATGGTATTGCAAATGTAAGGATAAATTCACTATTACTGAGTACCAATTTTAGATCGAATATGAGTATTGTTGAATCAAACAATACCTTTTTTTCTAATATTTTCCCCGTTACCGATAACTCAATCAAGGGCGCTGTTCATTTTGCTAAGTCCATCTCAGCTTCTAAGGATATGCCTCATGATGCGGTGAAGTTCTATCCCTTTAGTTATGGCCAAAATAAACAAGAGGCTGAAAAAGTCAGTGCCATCATCAGTAAAGCACAACAAAAGAATCCAGCTCAAGAGATTGCAGTGTTAGTAAGGTCTAGAAACCATTTGCAAGACATCATGGTCTCACTTCAGTCTCATGGCATTAACTTTGAAGCAGTAAAAACAGAACCTTTAAGGTCTGACTTGTTCACCCGAGATTTAATAAGTCTAACTCGTGCACTAAAAAGCTTGGGAGATAAATTGGCCTGGCTATCCATTCTTCGTTCCCCTTGGTGTGGCTTAAAATTAAATGAGTTATTAATTCTGAGTCGCTCTGATGAGATGACGATTTTTCATCAACTAGGTGACGGTGCAGTCCTGCAAGAGTTTAATGAGGATGGCTTGAAACGAGCACGACACCTTTATCAAGCAATTTTGAAAGCGGTTTCCAATGAGGGACGGTTCTCTTTTGTTGAGCGTTTTCTTTATGCTCTAGATCAGCTGAATCCAGAACGAGAAATGAATCAACGGCAGAGGAATATAAAGTCCCAGTTTGTCTCTCTTTTAAATGAATGTGAGAGCAATGAAAATCTTGATATTGACACCCTAGAGTTAATGCTTCAGGACTTATATGCTCCCTCTCAATCTGCCTCTGTAAAGCTTATGACTATCCATCAGGCTAAAGGATTAGAGTTTGATATAGTTATTCTTCCTGGACTAGGTAAAACTGGAAAAAGCAATCCTTCAGCTCTGATTCAAATACAAGAATTTTCGAACCATGAAATATTATTAGCGCCTATCAGGCCGGCCTATGATAAGCATGAAAGCAAGACATATCTATATTTGAAATATATGGAAAAACAACAAGGTCATTTTGAGATGATGCGCCTATTGTATGTAGCCATGAGTCGAGCAAAAGAAAAACTATATTTATTAGGAAGTGTTAATAAATCAGGCAAGGTGTCAAGTAATACGTTTCTTGATCTTTTGAGTCATTTTTATCAAGAATCAATCGCCAACCTGAAGTATGTTCCTAAGGAAAATATAAAACAATTAGTTGCGCCTAAAATGATTCGTTATAAGAAATTCCCGAGTCTTTCTGAGAGGGCAGCTCAGCATATTAATGAATCGAATAATTTACCAAGAAATATGGATTTAATTTATCAAAGTGCATTAGGTACTATTGTTCATTATTATTTGGAACATAGTTTGTTTAACCCTTCAGAAAAAAGTGTTGAGGTAAGGTTGCTGGAGTTTGGTTTGCCAAAGAAACTCCTTCAGACATATACAAAACAGGTTTATAAGTTGCTTAAGAATACAAAGCAAGATGAAGTGTTTGATTGGCTATTTAAGCACAGAGACTCTACCCAGGTTGAAGTTGAATATAGTGACCGCTCAAAAAATATTATTGTTGACAGACTATTTATTGAGGACGGTGTACTGTGGATTATTGACTTCAAAACTGCTTCACCAGCAAAAGACGAATCCATTGATGCCTTTATTAAGCGTCAACAAGATTCTCATCGAGGGCAACTGCTAGATTATCAAGCAATTTTACATAACGTCTTCAAGCTGCCTATAAGATTGGCTTTATACTGTCCAGCTATTAGCAAATTAATTCATCTATAAATTTATTTTAAGTACATAAATTACTGGACAAAATAGAGAATTAAACCTATGATGATTACCAACTTATTATAGTATTTTATTGGTATGAGTAAGCCCAGTGAATT
>LULY01000206.1_pt1 | contig 9645 bp, 9 predicted proteins | sample 730031 | NCBI WGS metagenome assembly LULY01 (sample SAMN03860277, study PRJNA289734) | marine metagenome | biome: seawater column; feature: ocean; material: water; isolation source: Red Sea water column Station 91 - depth 200m | place: Saudi Arabia: Red Sea | collected 2011-10-15 | depth 200 m
TCGTCGTGCTGTTCCTGTTCGGCATCATGCTGACGCGCGGCGCCCTCGGTGAGGACGAGGACGCCGCCACCGAGAAGCGCCGCATGGCCCTCATGGTCGGCGTGCTGCTGCTGGTCGTCACCGGCGGTGCCCTGCTGGACTCGTTCGGCGACGCCGCCATGGACCGGTCGCGGCCCAGCCTCACCGCCGAGATCGGCGACTCGATCTTCAGCCAGTACATCGTCCCGTTCGAGGCGGTGTCGGTCCTGCTGCTGGCTGCCCTCATCGGCGCCGTCGTCGTGGCGAGGAAGGAGTAGGCGATGCTGCTCAACCAGTTCCTCCTGCTCTCGGCCGTCCTGTTCGCCATCGGCGTCTACGGCGTCCTGGCCCGTCGCAACGGCGTGCTCGTGCTCATGTCGATCGAGCTGATCCTCAACGCCGTCAACATCAACCTGGTGGCCTTCTCGGCCGTGCGCGAAACGGTCGGTGGCGAGGTGTTCGCCCTGTTCGTCATCGCCGTGGCCGCCGCCGAGGTCGGCGTGGGCCTGGCCATGGTGCTGCTGCTCTACCGCAACCGCCGCAGCATCGACCTCACCGAGATCGACCTGATGCGGGGCTGACGTGACCGACCTGCTCACCCTCGCCGCCTCCGCCGCCGGCTCCGGCCTGCCCCTCGGGATCACCGAGGGCGGCGCCTGGCTGCTGCGCAACGTCTGGCTGATCCCGCTGCTGCCGGCGCTCTCGTTCGTCGGGATCCTGTTCTTCGGGAAGCGCCTGCCCAAGGGCGGCTCCGAGCTCGGCATCGCCTTCGTCGGCATCGCCTTCGTGCTGGCGCTGCTCACCGCCGTCGCCTGGATCGACCACCGCGACGACTTCCACGGCGAGGAGGTCACCCGTACGGTGGCCGTCGCCGAGCACCACGACGACCATGGCGACGAGCACCACGGCGGCCACGGCCACCCGTCGCTGGCGGTCCACAACACCGTCACCTGGTTCCAGTCCAACGGCGTCGAGTTCACCGTCGGTACCCTCGTCGACGGCCCGGCGGTGATGATGCTGGTCGTCGTCACCCTCGTGTCGCTGCTGGTGCACGTGTACTCCACCGACTACGTGGCCGGCGACCGGCGCTACACGCACTTCTTCGCGTTCCTGTCCCTGTTCAGCGCCTCGATGCTGCTGCTGGTCGTGTCCGAGAACACGCTGCAGCTGCTGGTCGCCTGGGAGCTGGTCGGCGTCTGCTCGTTCATACTGATCGGCCACTGGTGGGAGGAGAAGCCCAACAGTGACGCCGCCCTCAAGGCGTTCCTCACCAACCGGGTCGGCGACATGGGCCTCCTCGTCGGCGTCACGATCCTGTTCTTCACGGTCGGCTCGGCGCTGCCCGGCCAGTTCGGTTCGTTCTCGATCGCCGAGACCAACGCCCTCGCCAACGCCGGCGTCCTGTCGCACACGGCGCTGCTGGTCGCCTCGTGCTGTCTGATGGCGGCCGTCATGTCGAAGTCCGGCCAGTTCTTCCTGCACACCTGGCTGCCCGACGCCATGGCCGGCCCGACGCCCGTGTCGGCGCTCATCCATGCCGCCACCATGGTCGTCGCCGGCGTCTTCATGATCGCCCGCATGTACGGCGTGTTCTTCGAGGGCTTCTCGATCGGCGGCAGCTCCATCAACATGATGGCGCTGGTCGGCGGCCTCACCACGCTCGTCGGCGCCTCGCTGGCGTTCGTCCAGAGCGACATCAAGAAGGTGCTCGCCTACTCGACGATCTCGCAGTTGGGCTACATGGTCATGGCGCTCGGCGTCGGGGCCTGGACCGCCGCCATGTTCCACCTCTTCACGCACGCCTTCTTCAAGGCCTGCCTGTTCCTCGGCTCGGGCTCGGCCGCCCACGCCGTCCACTCGTTCGACATGAAGGCCGACATGGGCGGGCTCCGCAAGGAGATGCCCCACACGTTCCGCACGTTCGTGGTCGGCTCGATCGCCCTGGCGGGCCTGCCGCCACTGGCCGGCTTCTGGTCCAAGGACGAGATCCTCGTCGGCACCGGCGGCTGGGGCCTGTTCGGCGGCACCGGCGGCAACGGCGCCTACACCTTCATGCTGGTGATGGGCATCGCCACCGCGGCCCTGACCGCCGCCTACATGACCCGCTGCGTGTACCTCACCTTCTTCGGCGAGTTCCGCGGCCACGGCCATCCGCACGAGTCGGGTCCCCGCATCGTGGTTCCGCTGTGGATCTTGGCGGGCCTCGCCATCGTCGCCGGCTTCCTCAACCTTCCGAAGGGCTTCCCGTTGGTGCCCGACTCGCTCCAGGAGCGGTTCGGCCACTTCGTCGAGCCGGTCGCCGGCTACTTCCCGACCATCGCCCACGGCACGCCCAGTTGGTCGCTGGCCATCTTCTCGACGCTGGTCGTCGTCGCCGCCATCGGTGTGGCGTACCGCTACTACTTCGTGAAGGTCGAGGCCGCCTCGAAGGCCTGCGGCAAGAGCCTCACCGAGCTCCCGAACGGCCCCGCCACGAAGTACCCGCTGGCGCGTCGGGGACACAACCTGCTCGTCCAGAAGTACTACCTCGACCACCTGTACACGGACGTCATCGCCGGCGGCACCAAGGGCCCCCTTGCGGACGTCGCGTACGCGGTCAACCAGAACGTCATCGACGGCGTGGTCAACGCCGCGGGGGAGAACGCCGTCAAGGCGGGCAACCTCGTCTACCACCGCTTCGACCAGTTGGTGGTCGATGGCGTCGTCAACACCTCGGGCCGTGCCTCCTTGGACGCGGGCGAGGAGCTTCGCAAGATCCAGACCGGAAAGGTCCAAGGCTACGCGGCGATCCTGTTCGCCGCCGCCACGGTCCTCGCCGGCGTGTTCATCGTCATCGTCTAGGAGACGGCCGACATGGAAAACCTGCTCGACGGCTGGGGCCTCACGGTCGCCACGTTCTCGCCCCTGGTGGGCGTGGCGATCATGCTGCTCATTCCCAAGGACCAGGAGGAGCGGCACAAGCTGATCGCCCTCGTCACCTCCCTGTGGGTGGCGTTCGTCAGCGTGCTGCTGCTCATCGGGTTCGACCTCGACCACACCGACCGGCTGCAGTTCGTGGTCGACAAGGTGTGGATCGACGTCATCTCGAGCCACTACGCGGTCGGCCTCGACGGCATGTCGCTGCCGCTGCTGCTCCTGACCGTGCTGGTGGTGCCGCTGTGCATCGTCTACAGCTGGAACCACTTCCCGGAGCCCCGCAACCCCAAGGCGTTCCTGATCCTCATCCTGATCCTCGAAACCGGGATGATCGGCACCTTCGTCGCCCAGGACCTGGTGCTGTTCTTCGTGTTCTTCGAAGTGGTGCTGCTGCCGATGTTCTTCATGATCGCCGTGTGGGGCGGTCCGAACCGGCGCTACGCCTCCCTCAAGTTCTTCCTGTTCACGCTGTTCGGCTCGGCGCTGATGCTGGTGAGCTTCCTCGCCCTGTTCTTCCTGACGGGGGCCGAGTCGTTCGTGTTCGCCGACCTGGCCGACAACGTGGTGGCGCATGGCGTGTCCCGCACCGCCCAGTTGTGGATCTTCGGCGGCATGTTCCTGGGGTTCGGCATCAAGGTGCCGATGTTCCCGTTCCACACCTGGCTGCCCGACGCCCACACCGAGGCCCCGACGGTCGGCTCGGTGATCCTGGCCGCCGTGCTGTTGAAGCTCGGCACGTACGGCTTCATCAGGATCGCCATCCCGATCCTTCCGGAGGCCGCCGTGGAATGGGCGCCCTGGATCGGCCTGCTGGCCGTCATCGGCATCATCTACGGCGCCCTCGGCTGTCTCGCCCAGACCGACATGAAGCGCCTCATCGCCTTCTCGTCGGTGGCCCACATGGGCTTTGTGATGCTCGGCATCGCCACGCTCACCGACTTCGGCATCAACGCCGCCATCATGGGCATGGTCGCCCACGGCCTCATCACCGGCATGCTCTTCTTCCTCGCCGGTTCGATGAAGGAGCGCTACCACACCCTCGAGATCAGCCGCCTGGGCGGCCTGCTGGTGCAGGCGCCGCGGATGGGCTGGGTGTTCGGGCTCTGCGCCATGGCGTCGCTGGGCCTGCCGGGCCTGGCCGGCTTCTGGGGTGAGTTCCCGGCGATCCTGTCGGCCTACAGCCCGGGCAACGGCGTGCCGGTCGAGACGTTCCGCACGTTCATGGTGGTCGCAGCCCTCGGCACGGTGCTGGCGGCCGGCTACCTGCTGTGGCTGCTGCAGCGGGCCGCCTTCGGCACCCCCAAGGAGGAGTTCGCCGACGACCCGCACATCACCGACGCCACCCGCGAGGAGTGGATCGCCTGGGCGCCGATGATCGCCCTGATCGTCGCCATCGGCATCTACCCGAACCTGGTGTTCCGGGTGACCGACGGCGCCGTCGACGCCTCGCTGCACGAGTGCCTGCAGGTGAACGCCTCGGAGTTGACCTCCGAGCAGGCCGAGGCCCTCGGTTGCGCCGACATCTACGACGTGGCCGGCGCCGACGACGACCACGCCGACGAGCACGCGGCGGTCGGGGGCTAGCCGGTGACCGTCGACCTGCTGACCCTGGCGTTCCAGCGCCCCCACATCGACTGGCATGCCGTCGCGCCCGAGCTGACGTTGCTGTCGGTCGGGGCGCTCATCACGCTGGTCGACATCGTCTTCCTCGAGAAGGCCCGCCCGTACACGGCGGCCCTGTCGGGGCTGGGCGTCCTGGCGACGCTCATCCCGATCCTGACGCTGGCGTTCGACGGCGCCGACCGGGTCATGTTCGGCGGCGCCTACGTGGTCGACGACTTCGCCCTCGTCACCAAGGCCGTGTTCCTGCTGGCCGGCTACGTCGTGATCCTGCTGTCCACCAACTACGTGGCCGAGGGCGACTACTGGGAGAACGAGTACTACGGGCTGCTGCTGGCGTCGCTCATGGGCATGGTGATGATGGCGTCGTCGCGCGACCTCATCTCGATCTTCGTGGCGCTCGAGCTGCTGTCGATCCCGGCGTACCTGATGGCGGCGTGGCGCAAGCGGGACCTGCGCTCCAACGAGGCGGGCCTCAAGTACTACCTGATGGGCGTGTTCGCCTCGGCGGTGATGCTCTACGGCATGTCGCTGCTGTTCGGCGTCTCCGGTTCGACGCAGCTGTCGCACATCGGCGCCTCGCTGGCCGAGGTCGGTCCGTCGGTGGCGGTGGTGACGATGGGCGTGATCTTCGTGGTCGCCGGGTTCGCCTTCAAGGTGTCGGCGGCGCCGTTCCACACCTGGGCGCCCGACGTGTACGAGGGCGCCCCCACGCCGGTCACGGCCTTCCTCGCCGTGGCGTCGAAGGCGGCCGGCTTCGTGGCGCTGCTGCAGCTGGTCTACGTCGGCTTCTACGCCCGGGCCGACGTGTTCGAGCCGCTGGTGTGGATCCTCGCCGCCGTGTCGATGACGGTCGGCAACCTGATCGCCCTGCGCCAGACCAACCTGGTGCGGCTGATGGCCTACTCGGGCGTCGCCCAGACCGGCTTCATCATCGCCCCGCTGGCGGTCGCCGGGCACAGTGGCGCCATCGGCGACCAGGCCCTGTCGGCGACGGTCACCTACCTGGCAATCTACGCCGCCATGAACCTGGGCGCTTTCGCCGTGATCATCACGCTGGCCCGCAAGACCGGGTCGGCCGAGATCGGCTCGTTCCACGGGGCCTTCCACTACGCCCCGGCCCTGACCGTGGCGATGACGGTCTTCTTCGGCTCGCTGGCCGGGATTCCGCCGCTGGGCGGCTGGTTCGCCAAGTTCGAGGTGTTCCGGGTGCTGGCCACCGCGGGCGAGCCGTGGGGGTACGCCCTGGCGGTCGTGGCGGCCGTCAACGCCGTGATCGCGCTCTACTACTACGCCAATGTGCTGCTCAAGATGTGGGTCGAGGACGCCCCGGAGGGCGACCACTCGCCGGTGCCGTTCACGCCGTCGCTGACCTCGGCGCTGGCCATCTGCGGCGGCGTCACGCTGCTGTTCGGGGTCATGCCCCAGGTCGTGGCCCGCTTCCCGGATGGTCTCCAGACGGTCTTCGTGGTGGCCGACGATGGCGTCGACCCGACCGGAAACATCGGTGAATGGGTGGCCGTGGGCCGGTAGGACCGCGGCGAGTCCAGGGAGCTCCTTCATGCGCTCCAGGGATCTGAAAAAGGTGGCCAGTGGGTCATCCAGAGGGCCGATGCCACCGATGTGAGGGGTGATGGTCGGCAGAACGTGGTCGCCGGACAGCAGGATCCCGTCCACCGGGTCGAAGAGGCACAGGTGGTCGTGGGTGTGTCCGGGGGTGTGGAGGGCCAGCCAGGGTCGTCCACCCAGCTCCACTTCGTCGCCGTCGTCGACAGTGGCCGACGGCTCGGGGACCCGCCACGATCGGGAGCCACCGGTCACGTCCATCTCGGACCATTTCCTGAGCTCAGTAGCCGACGGCGGTGTCCGGGTGGCACCCCATGGGGTTGGGCGGGTCATCAAGGACCGCACCTGTTCCATATGTTCGTCGTCGGCCAAGTCCAGTTGATCGCTGCCTAGATCGTCGGTCAGATCTGCGTCGACCCACGCCGATCGGAAGTCAGCATGGGTCAGAACTTGGGTGCCGTGGTCGTCACGCAGGCGGTGAACGCCGCCGAAGTGGTCTGGGTGGCTATGAGTGACTACCGCGGTGTGGACGTGCTCGTAGCGGGCCCCGACCTGGGCCAACCGCTCACCTAGGGCTTGCCAGGAGTCGATACTAGGCAGACCGGGATCGACTAGGGCCAGACCGTCGGAATCCTCTAGGGCGTAGCAGTTGACGTGGCCCAGACCCGGCATCGAAATGGGGAGTTGGAGGCGGTAGAGGCCGGGTACCACCTCGGTGACCTCGGTAGAGGCCTCCTCCTGTTCTTGGCGTACCGGTCGGCCGGGGTCCCCCCCGCTGGGGGGCTGGGTCGCCGTCTCGGTCACCAGGACACCCTAGGAGCGACCACGAGCGGTGGCCGAAGCGGCTGGCCGGCAGTCATCCGGCGGGCGTCGTGAACAAGTGCTCGCGGTAGTAACGCAGTTCGGCAACCGATTCGCGGATGTCATCCAGCGCCCGATGGCCTCCGGCTTTCTCGGGGGCCGACTTGATGACGTCCGGGTGCCAACGTCGGGCCAGTTCCTTGACCGTTGACACGTCGACCGACCGATAGTGGAGGAAGTTCTCCACCTCGGGGAGCCACCGGGCCAGGAACCGTCGGTCGGTGCCGATGGAGTTTCCGCATAAGGGGACCCGGGAGGTTGGTGCACCACCAAGTCGGGACCCTCGGCCAACACCTCCAGGTCGTCGTCGGTGACCAGCGTGGCGATCTCGATGATGGCGTCGTCTTCCGGGTTCAGTCCTGTCATCTCGAGGTCCATCCACGCCAACATGCCTCCGAGCCTACGGCTTCGATGGCGACGGTCCCGGCTAGGGTCGCCGCCGTGCTGGAGATCCCCCTCGTCGCCTTGGTTGACGGCCTAACGCTCCCCGCCTATGCCCGGCCAGGTGACGCCGGTGCCGACCTAGTGGCTGCCGAAGACGTGATGCTGGCCCCCGGCGGCGGGCGGGCCCTCGTCCCGACGGGGGCGGCTATCGCCATCCCCGAGGGTTACGCGGGGTTCGTCCAGCCCCGTAGTGGGCTAGCCATGAAGCACGGCGTGACCTGTCTGAACACCCCGGGTCTGATCGACTCTGGCTACAGGGGTGAGCTCAAGGTGCTGATGGTGAACACCGACCCGTCGGAGCCCTTCGAGGTCGTGCGGGGTGAACGTATTGCCCAGCTGGTCATCCAGCGGGTGGAGGAGTGCCGGTTTACCCTGGTGGACGAGTTGCCGTCCTCGGCACGTGGCGAGGACGGCTTCGGGTCGACCGGCCGCTGAGCTAGGTCAGACCTCCATGCCATCCGGCACCATCGAAGTTTTGCCGGCCCGAACGGGCTCCGATGAGGGGACCCGGGGGACTGTGGTCAACCATCGCATGCGCGAGGTCACCGAACTGGTTGCCGGAGAGGGAACCTGGGATGCCGGCATGGTCGACGAGGTGCGGGTGCTCTTCGACTCGCTGGCTCCCGAGTGGACGGCTACCCGGGACCACCCAGACCGCAACTTGCCACTAGTTGATGCCCTTAACCGCGGTGGTGTTGAGGGCCGGACAGCCGTCGAGTTGGGGGCTGGGACCTGTATCTCGGCCCGGGTGTTGAACGGTCGGTTCGAGCGCTTGGTGGCTATCGACCTGTCCTCGGAGATGCTCACCCACGCCGTGGATACAGCACCGCCTCTGGTTTGCGCCGACGCTTCCCGCCTCCCCTTGGCCGACGGCGCGGTGGACGTGTTGGTGCTTCAGAACATGTTCCTCTTCCCGGCGGAGGTGAACCGCTGCCTGGCCGCTGAGGGGTCACTGGTGTGGGTCAACAGTCGAGGTTCGGAGACCCCGATCCACCTCCCGACGGTCGCCGTGGTGGCCTCGCTGGAGTCAGTCACCGGGTCGGCGTGGTGTGCCGTGACCTCGATGGTGGGAGAGGCCACCTGGGCCGTAGTACGGCGGACCTGAGGGCCCGATTCAGGTGCGTGGGACGCTGATTCGGAGGGAACGGCCGTTGCCGGTGAGGTCAACGGAAACCTCTGCATCGGTGACCCGGAACTCGACTACGACTTCGGAACCTTCCGCCGCCAGTTCGGCAGTGGCCTCCATGACGGAGTTGGCTAGGTCGCCTACGTCGCCGGGATTGATCCGGTGGATCCGCAGCATTGAGGCCAGGCCGACGCGGGGAAGGTCGGCGAACGGGCGGGAGGCGGGTAGGACGAGGGTGACGGTGTCTCGTCCGTCATCTCGCTCCATGGGACAAGTCTCCCACCTCGATCTGGCGGACGGAGGGTCAGGCCGAGGGTGTCGGAGCTGGCGGGATCGGGTCGCCGTCGGTCAACATGGCGTCATGGCTGTACTGGTCGACGAGGCGGTATGGCCATGGCGGGGGGCACACTGGGCTCACTTGGTGAGTGACGAGAGCATTGCCGAGCTCCACGCATTCGCCGACCGACTGGGGCTCCGTCGGATGTCATTCCAAGGAGATCACTACGACGTTCCCGAGTCGGTCCGGGACCGGGCGCTGGCACTGGGTGCCGAGCCCGTCCGGGGTCGTGACTTAGTGCGACGCCTGCGAGGCGCGGGGCTACGTCTGGCTGTCCCGGAGCGGCCGGGGGCCTGGGAGGAGGTCGGTCGGTGGACCGACGTCGGTTTTCGCCCTGATGTCGGGTCGATGCTGCTGCCAGTCCTGGCCACTGCCCTGGAGGCTGTAGACGCCGACTGGGCGACAGCGCGGACGGTGGCGTTTCGGCGCCGTGTCGAGTGGGCACTGGTCGTGGAGGACAACTCCGCCGTGTCTCTGGCTAGGGAGGTACCGGTTGGGGTGGATATCCGGGTCCACGATGATCGGTTGGTGGAGTTGCTGGCCGTCGAGCGGGGGGTCTGGTGATCGCCCGTCGCGTCTTTGCCGTTTTGGTGGCCGTGCTGGTCGTGACGGTGGGCTGTGGTGACGAAGTTTCGGTCGTTGAGCCGGAACCGGTCGTCACGACCACCACCATCAGGGCGCCGGAGCCCGGGGACAAAACCAACGGGTGGGTTCAGGTGGGGGACCAGACGTTCGACCTGTTCTTCACCTGCTATTC
>LULY01000125.1_pt1 | contig 9610 bp, 9 predicted proteins | sample 730031 | NCBI WGS metagenome assembly LULY01 (sample SAMN03860277, study PRJNA289734) | marine metagenome | biome: seawater column; feature: ocean; material: water; isolation source: Red Sea water column Station 91 - depth 200m | place: Saudi Arabia: Red Sea | collected 2011-10-15 | depth 200 m
GTCCACCTGCGGGACCGGCGTATCGCCTCCATCCCGGTTCCCGACGCCGTCCTGGAGGAGGGCTCCGGCGGCGACGCCGACCTGCTGGTCGTCGGGTGGGGCTCCACGTGGGGCGCCATCACCGGTGCCGGCCGGAGGGTCCGGGCCGTCGGTGGCCGGGTGGACCACGTCCACCTGACGCACCTCAATCCGATGCCGGCCAACCTGGGCGAGGTGCTTCGCGGCTTCGAGAAGGTCCTGGTGCCCGAGATGAACCTCGGGCAGCTGGTCCGCCTGCTGCGCGACGAGTACCTCGTCGATGCCCGACCCGTCAGCAAGGTGTCGGGACAGCCCTTCACCGCCGGCGAGCTCCAGCAGATCATCCTCGGCGAACTGGGAGGCGAGGACCGATGACCGACACCCTGCTCACCGACGGCGCCTCCGACGAGGTGCCGCCCACGACGCGTGCCGACTGGCAGAGCGACCAGGAGGTCCGGTGGTGCCCGGGCTGCGGCGACTACTCGATCCTCACCGCCCTCCAGCTGCTGATGCCCGAACTGGGTGCCCGCCGCGAGAAGACGGTGTTCGTGTCGGGCATCGGTTGCGCCGCCCGCTTCCCGTACTACATGAACACCTACGGGATGCACAGCATCCACGGCCGCGCCCCGGCCATCGCCACGGGCTTGGCCCTGGCCCGACCCGACCTCGACGTCTGGGTCGTCGGCGGCGACGGCGACATGCTGTCGATCGGTGGCAACCACCTGATCCACGCCCTGCGCCGCAACATCGACATCAACATCCTGCTGTTCAACAACCAGATCTACGGCCTGACCAAGGGGCAGTTCTCGCCGACCAGCGAGAAGGGCAAGATCACCAAGTCATCGCCGGTCGGTTCGTGTGCCACGCCGTTCAACCCGGTGAGCGTGGCGCTGGGGGCCGAGGCCAGCTTCGTGGCCCGCACCCACGACATGGACCGCCACCACATGCAGGAGATGTTCCGGCGCTCCTACGAGCATCCGGGGACCTCGATGGTCGAGGTGTACCAGAACTGCAACGTGTTCAACGACGGTGCCTTCGAGACCATCACCAAGAAGGCCGTACGCGACGACATGCTGATTCCGCTGCGCCACGGTGAGCCGATCCGGTTCGGCTCGGAGGGGCAGTTCGGGGTGGCCCGCCACGACGGCGGCGTGGAACTGGTCGAGGTCGCCGACGTGGGCGTCGAGGGCCTGCTCGTCCACGACGAGACCCGGCCCGACCCCTCCACGGCCTTTGCCCTGTCCCGACTGGCGGAGAGTCCCGACCGGCCGACGCCGATCGGGGTGTTCCGGGCGGTCGACCGGGGCGAGTACGCCGTCGCCATGAACGCCCAGGTCGACGAGGCGCGTGCCGCACGCGGCAAGGGCGACCTGCACGCCCTGCTGCACTCGCTGCCCACCTGGACGGTCTGACTCCGTCGCCTTTCCACGCCTGCGCCGGGACCTCATCCGGGCAGACTGTCCGCCATGGCGTGGGCACTCGACCTCGACGGCGTGGTGTGGCTGGGCACCGACTCGATTCCCGGCGTGGCCGAGGCGGTCGCCCGGCTCCAGGATGCCGGCGAGACCGTCCTGTTCGTGACCAACAACTCGGGGCGCCGCGTGGTCGACGTCGAGGCCAAGTTGGCGCACCACGGCATCGACGCCTGCGGAGGCGTGGTCACGTCGGGCATGGCGGCGGCGTCGCTCGTCCAGCCCGGTGAGGTCGTGCTCGGCATGTGCGGACCGGGCCTCGTCGAGGAACTCGAGGTCGTCGGGGCCACCGTCGTCCGGGAGGGCCCGGCCGACACCGTCGCCGTGGGCTTCCACGAGGACTTCGACTACTGGCGCCTGACCGCCGGCCTGCAGGCGATCCTCGGTGGCGCCCGCCTGTTGGCCTCCAACGAGGACGTCACGTACCCCGCCCACGACGGGATCAGGCCCGGGGCCGGGTCGATCGTCGCCGCGCTGGTGGCGGCCACCGGCGTCGAGCCCGTCGTGGCCGGCAAGCCACACGAGCCGATCTGCGACGTGGTGAGGGAGCGGGCGGGGGGCCACGGGATCGTGGTCGGCGACCGGCCCGACACGGACGGGCTGCTGGCGCGGAACCTCGGCTGGGACTTCGGCCTCGTGCTGAGCGGGGTGACGGCGGAGGGCGATCTCCCGACCGACCCGGCACCGGACGAGGTGGCGGCCGACCTGCCGGCACTGGTCGACCGGCTGCTGGGGTGACTGGCCGATGAGTGCACGCCGGCGCCTCGACCAGGAGATGGTCCGTCGGGGGCAGGCCGACAGCCGGACCCGGGCGCAGGACCTGATCGGGGAGGGCCGGGTCACCGTCGACGGGGCGCCGGCCGACAAGGCATCCCGCCAGGTCTCCCCGGAGCAGGCGGTGGTGGTGGCGGGCCCGCCGCCGCGGTTCGTGGGTCGGGGCGGCGAGAAGCTCGACGCCGGCCTCGATGCCTTCGGGATCGACGTCCGGGACATGCGGGTGGTCGATGCCGGGTCCAGCACCGGCGGCTTCACCGACTGCGTGCTCCAGCGGGGAGCGGCCTCGGTGCTCGCCGTCGACGTCGGCCGGGGCCAGTTGCACCAGCGCCTCCGCTCCGACGAACGGGTGACCGTCGCCGAGCGGACCGACATCCGGGCCGTGGATCCCGATGCGGTCGGCGCCCCGTTCGACCTGCTCGTCGCCGACCTCTCGTTCATCTCGCTGCGCACGGTGCTTCCGGGCCTCGTGGCGCTCGTCGGCGAGGGGTCCCCGCTGGTGCTGCTCGTGAAGCCGCAGTTCGAGGCCGGGCGCGAGGAGGCCGATCGGGGCCACGGCGTCATCCGGGACCCGGAGGTCTGGCGGCGGGTGCTCCTGGACGTGGTCCGTTGGGCATCCGAGGCCGGAGCGGCCATCATGGATGGCATGCCGTCGCCGATCACCGGAGCCGAGGGGAACGTCGAGTTCCTCGTCCACGCCGTGCGGGCCGGCGACGGCCCGGTCCTGGACGTCGGCCGGCTGGTCGCCTCGGCCGTGGAGGCTCGCTGATGGCGACGCTCGGACTGGTCGTCCACGAGGGACGCGAGGCCGCCGTGGCACAGGCCGACGAACTGGCCCGGCGGCTCTCCGCCGAGGGCCATGAGGTGCGGCGGCTTGGCGGCGCGGGCGACGCCGACGGCCTCGACCTGGTGGTGAGCCTCGGCGGCGACGGCTCGATCCTGCGGGCGGTCCACTTCCTCGACGGCCGGGCCGTCCCCGTCCTCGGGGTCAACTTCGGCCAGCTCGGCTACCTCACGGCCTGCGAGCCCGACGACGTCGAGGCCTCGATCGGACGGGTACTGCGCGGCGAGCATGCCATCGAGGAGCGCATGATGCTCCGGGTCGACGTCCACCGGGCCGACGGCGACCACGCCGGCGGCGACCACGGCCTCAACGAGCTGGTCGTCGAGCGCACCGGCCACACCATCCGCCTGGGCGTCTGGTTCGACGGCTCCTTCTTCACGTCGTACGCCGCCGACGGCCTCATCGTGGCCACCCCGACCGGGTCGACCGCGTACGCCTTCTCGGCACGCGGCCCCATCGTGGACGCCCTCCACCGGTCGCTCCAGCTCACTCCGGTGTCGGCGCACATGCTCTTCGACCGGACGTTGGTACTCGGCCCCGAGACCGAGATCGCCCTCGAGGTGCTCGGTGACCGCCCGGCGACGTGCACCGTCGATGGGCGGGAGGTGGCGCCGCTGGGGGAGGGGGACCGGGGGGTGTGCACCTCCAGCGACCGGGCCGCCCGCCTGGTGGCCTTCGGGGAGCGGCAGTTCGAGCGGGTGCTGAAGGCCAAGTTCGGCCTCGAGGACCGCTGACCGACGGTCCGCCGACGGGTCGTCCGGGCATCGCCGGAGCCGTCACACCCCCATGGCAGGATGCGGCCGAGGAGGATCCGCGTGCTGCTCGAACTCCAGGTCACCGATCTCGGCGTCGTCGAGGAACTGTCGCTCGTCCTCGAGTCGGGACTGACGGCGGTCACCGGCGAGACCGGCGCCGGCAAGACGATGGTCGTCACCGCCCTCGACCTCCTCATGGGTGGAAGGGCCGACCCGGGCATGGTGCGGCCCGGGGCCGACGAGGCCGTGGTCGCCGGCCGGTTCGTCGTGCCCGCGGGCGACGGCGGATCTGGCCGGTCGGGCGAGCAGGAGGTCGTCTTCCGGCGGGTCGTTCCCCGGGAGGGGCGCAGCCGGGCCTATCTGGACGGCGACCTCGCCACGGCCACCGCACTGGCCGAGCGGGGCGTCGGACTGGTCGACCTGCATGGCCAGCACGCCCACCAACGGCTCCTCGGGACGACTGCCCAACGGGAGGCTCTCGACCGCTTCGGCGCCGTCGACCTGGAGCCCCTGCGGTCGGCCGACCGCGAGCTGGCCGCCATCGATGCCGAACTGGCGGCCATGGGCGGCGACGAGCGGGCCCGGGCACGCGAGATCGACCTGCTGCGCTTCCAGGTCGCCGAGTTGGAGGAGGCCGGTCTCGAGGACCCCGCCGAGGACGACCTCCTGGCCGCCGAGGAGGCCCTCCTGGCCGACGCCTCCGCCCACCGCGAGGCCGCCGAGGGGGCTCTGGTCCTCCTCGACGGCGACGGACCGGCCTCCGAGTCGCTCGCCTCGGCGCTGGGCCTCCTCGCTGGACGCACGCCCTTTGCCGGCGAGGCCGACCGGCTGGAGGGGCTGGCCGCCGAGGTCGCCGACGTGGCGGCCCGGCTGCGGAACGTCGCCGAGTCGGTCGAGGAGGATCCGGCCCGCCTCGAGGCGGTGATGGAGCGGCGCCGGCTCCTCGCCGAGCTGCGCCGCAAGTACGGCAACGGGCTCGAGGACGTTCTGGCGTACCACCGCGAGGCCGCCGGACGCCTCTCCGCCCTGCTCGACCACGATGCCCGTGCCGCCACGCTCGACGCCCGACGGGTCGCCGTGGAGGCCGCCCGACGGGAGGCCGCCGCCACGGTGCTGGCGGCGCGGCGACGTGCGGCGCCCGAGCTGGCGTCGCGCATCGAGGCCCACCTCCGCGAACTGGCGATGCCGGCGGCCAGCGTCGAGGTCGAGGTCCGGGGCGAATCAGGCCAGGACGTCGCCCTCCTGCTGGCCACCAACTCCGGTGCGACGCCGGCGCCGCTGGCCAAGGTGGCCTCCGGCGGTGAGTTGGCCCGGGCCATGTTGGCGGTGCGCCGGGTCGTCTCCGAGTCGCCCCCGACCCTGGTCTTCGATGAGGTCGACGCCGGTGTCGGCGGCACGGCCGCCCACGCCGTGGCGGCAGCGCTGGCCGGCCTTGCCGGCGACCGCCAGGTGCTGGTCGTCACGCACCTGGCGCAGGTGGCCGCCTGCGCCGACCAGCAGCTGGCCGTCGAGAAGGTCGACGACGGGGTCTCGGCCCGGGCGACCATCCGGCGGCTCGGACACGAGGAGCGGATCGTCGAGGTCTCCCGGATGCTCTCGGGTTCGCCCGACAGCGCCACGGCACGCGACCACGCCGCCGAACTGCTGGGCGGCCTGCCCTCCACCGCCTCGTGACCGCGGGCACCGAGGCGCTCCGCGCGCTCCGGGCGCGCGGGCGATAGGTTGGCATCCCGTGACCAAGCACATCTTCGTCACGGGCGGCGTGGCAAGTTCGCTCGGCAAGGGCCTCACCGCCGCCTCCCTCGGCCGCCTCCTCAAGCAGCGTGGCCTCCGGGTCGTCATCCAGAAGCTGGACCCGTATCTCAACGTGGATCCGGGCACGATGAATCCGTTCGAGCACGGCGAGGTGTTCGTCACCGACGACGGCGGCGAGACCGACCTCGACCTCGGCCACTACGAGCGGTTCATCGACGAGAACCTCACCCGGGACTCCAACGCCACGACGGGTTCCATCTACTCGCATGTCATCGCGTCGGAGCGCCACGGCGACTACCTCGGCAAGACCGTTCAGGTGATCCCGCACATCACCGATGAGATCAAGCGGCGCATCCAGCTGCTCGCCGGCGACGACGTGGACGTCCTCATCACCGAGGTGGGCGGCACCGTCGGCGACATCGAGATCCTCCCGTTCCTCGAGGCCATCCGACAGTTCCGCCTCGACCGGGGCCGCGACAGCGTCTGCTACGTCCACGTCACCCTCGTGCCGTACATCGCCCCGTCGGGTGAACACAAGACCAAGCCCACCCAGCACTCGGTCATCGAACTGCGGGGGCGCGGCATCCAGCCCGACGCCATCGTGTGCCGCAGTGACGAGCCCGTCGGTGAGGACCTCTGCCGGAAGATCTCCAACCTCTCGAACGTGCCGCTCGAGGCGGTCGTGAGCGCTCCCGACGCCGGGAGCCTCTACGAGATCCCGCTGGTCCTCCACGACGAGGGGCTCGACGACGTGGTCTGCGAGATCCTCGCCCTCGACGCCGGTGATCCCGACCTCGGAGAGTGGGAGGCCCTCAACGCCAAGGTGTCGGCGGCGACCGTTCCGGTGCGGATCGGCCTCATCGGCAAGTACGTGAGCCTCGTCGACGCCTACCTGTCGGTCGTCGAGTCCCTCAACCACGCCGGCATCCACCACGGTGTCGACGTCGAGATCGAATGGATCCAGGCGGAGGACGTCGAGGGCCTCCTCGTGGCCGACCGCCTCCGCGACCTCGACGGCATCGTGATCCCCGGCGGCTTCGGGCCCCGCGGTATCGAGGGCAAGATCGCCGCCGCCGGTTATGCCCGCGAGAACGAGATCCCCTGCCTGGGCCTGTGCCTGGGCCTCCAGTGCATGACGATCGACTTCGGCCGCAACGTCTTGGGCCTCGAGCGGGCGCACTCCTCGGAGTTCGACCCGACCAGCCCGCATCCCGTGATCGACCTGATGGAGTCGCAGCGCGACGTCGACGAAAAGGGCGGCACCATGCGGCTCGGGGCGTACGTGGCGCAGCTGCAGCCGGGCTCGAGGGTGCGCGAGATCTACGGCGAGGACGTGGTGTCCGAGCGGCACCGCCACCGCTACGAGTTCAACCCGCGGTACCGGCAGCGCTTCGAGGGAACCGGCTTCCGATGCTCCGGCGAGTCGCCCGACGGTCGCCTCGTCGAGTTCATCGAGCTCGACGATCACCCCTTCTGGGTCGCCACCCAGGCGCACCCCGAGTTCAAGAGTCGACCGAACCGTCCGGCGCCGCTGTTCCGGGCGTTCGTCGAGGCGGCCCTGCGGCGCGCCGAGGGGCGCAATCCGCAGCTCCTGCAGGTCGACGCCGCCGACGGGGAGTGACCCCGGCCGTGTCCGGCGGCTTCGACAAGGTCTCGGAGCGCCTGCTCCACGAGGGCTACATCATCAGCCTGCTCGAGGCGGAGTTCGAGGGCCCGGCGGGGGAGCGCATCACCCGCGACGTGGTCCGCCACCCCGGAGCCGTGGCGGTCGTGGCGGTGGACGGTGACGACGTCGTCCTGGTGCGGCAGTTCCGGGCCGCCCTCGAGCGGGACATGCTCGAACTCCCCGCCGGCAAGCTCGACGTACCCGGCGAGCCGCTCGACGCCGCTGCCCGCCGCGAGCTCGTCGAGGAGGCCGGCCTCGACGCTCCGCACCTCGAGGTGCTGGCCCGATTCCACAACTCCGGCGGCTTCTGCGACGAGGAGACCACCGTCTTCCTCGCCACCGAACTCGTCGAGGCCACCCCGGAGGCGGTCAGTGTCGAGGAGCAGTACCTCACCGTCGAGCGGGTCCCGCTCGACGACGTGCCCGGGCTGCTGGCCGACGGGACGATCACCGACGCCAAGACGGTCATCGGCCTGCTGACCGCCCTGCGGCGACTTGGCCGGTGAGCGAGGCGTTCCGCCCCGGGCTGCTCCACCGCCCCCTGCATCTGGCCCGCCGCCTCGCCGGTTCCCTCGTCGGTGGTGCTCCGTCCACCGACGACGAAGCCTGGGCGGCGCAGCACCTGCTGGAGGGCGAGTTGGCGTTGTGGCTCCGGATGTCCGACGCCGACCGCCGACATGCCATCGGGGTCGCCCGCAGGGTCGATGCCGCGTTGGACGGTCCCGGACGGCCCGTGTTGGCCGCGGCGCTGCTCCACGACGTCGGCAAGGTGACCAGCGGGTTGGGCACCTGGGCGCGGGTGGCGGCCACGCTGATCGGCGCCGTGACCTCGTCGGACCGGCACCGACGGTGGGCGGGTGGCGCCGGGCTGCGGGGACGGCTCGGCAGCTACCTGCGCCACCCCGACGAGGGGGCGGACCTGTTGGCGGCCGTCGGCAGCGACCCGCTCACCGTGGCGTGGGCACGCGAGCACCACCGGCCGCCGTCGGCCTGGACGGTGGCGGCGTCGGTGGCCGAGGCCCTCTGGGTGGCCGACGACGACTGAGTCGCCGGGCGGTGCGGGCTAGCGGCCCAGCAGGCCGATGTTGCGGCGGGCCCGGTCGAGCGTCGCCGACGCCACCTCGGAGGCCTTGTCGGCCCCGACGGCCAGCAGGCGCGCCGTCTCGGCGGGGTCGGCGGCCAGTTCGTGGTATCGGGCCTGGATCGAGACGCCCGGCTTGGCGGCCGGGTCCCAACGCACCTCGCCGTCGCTGTCGGTGACGGCCCGCTTGAGCTTCTTCTCGATCGCCGCCGGCTCGTCCAGCAGCGAGATCGACCCCTGGGGGCTGTCCTCCGACTTGGACATCTTGTTCTCTGGGGCCTGGAGGTCCATGACCCGCGCCCCGGCGGGGGGCACGACCGCCTCGGGGACCACGAACGTCTCGCCGTAGCGGGCGTTGAAGCGTTCGGCGATGTCGCGGGTCAGTTCGATGTGCTGGCGCTGGTCCTCGCCCACGGGCACCTGGTCGGTGTCGTAGAGCAGGATGTCGGCGGCCTGGAGGGCCGGGTAGGTGAACAACCCGCCGGAGATGAAGTCGGCCTGTTCGACCTTGTCCTTGAACTGGGTCATGCGGCGCAACTCGCCGAAGGCCGCCGTGCACTCCATGAGCCAGGCGCACTCGCTGTGCTCGTGGACGTGGCTCTGGACGAACAGCGTGCAACGTTCGGGGTCGAGGCCCACGGCGATCATCATCTGGGCCAGCGACAGCGTCGACGCCCGCAGCTCCTCGGGGTCCTGGGGGATGGTCAGGGCGTGGAGGTCGACGACGCAGTACACCGTGTCGGCCTCGTCCTGGAGGGCCACCCAGTTGCGCAGCGCACCCAGCAGGTTGCCGAGGTGGACCGAGCCGGACGGCTTGATGCCGGAGAAGACGCGAGACATGGCCGGCAGGGTACCGGGCGGTCCTGCGGCCTCGGGGCGGATTCCGGAGACGGCGCCGGCGGGGGAGGGGGTCGCGCCATGCACCGCGGATCGCACCGGACTCCCTAGGGTCTGGTGCCGTGAGCGTCACGGTCACCACCCCGGTTTTCGAGGGACCCTTCGACCTGTTGCTCCACCTGATCCTCAAGGAGGAGGTGGAGCTCTACGAGGTCTCGCTGTCCACGGTCGTCGATGCGTACCTGGCCGAGTTGACCCGTCTGGAGGACCTCGACCTCGAGGTTGCCACCGAATTCCTGCTGATCGCCTCGATCCTCGTCGAGCTCAAGACCCGGCGGCTGCTGCCGGGCGGCGAGGACCTGGACCTCGATGAGGAGTTCGCCGCCTGGGAGGAGCGCGACCTGCTCC
>LULY01000084.1_pt1 | contig 9559 bp, 10 predicted proteins | sample 730031 | NCBI WGS metagenome assembly LULY01 (sample SAMN03860277, study PRJNA289734) | marine metagenome | biome: seawater column; feature: ocean; material: water; isolation source: Red Sea water column Station 91 - depth 200m | place: Saudi Arabia: Red Sea | collected 2011-10-15 | depth 200 m
CCAGCCTATACTCTCTTAACGCATTTGGGAGCAAATTAAGATACTCAGGTACAGGGTAGCTGTGTGAAGGAAGTTGTATAGTTTGCAGCAAATCATCTGTGTGTAGATTGACATTTTCGTTTATATAAAACAAGAACCCATTTTTAGGAGTACTAATTTCTGGTGCAATTGATGCTGTTGGTGCAGCACACGCATTTAAAACAATTATTATTACTATATATAAACTACTACGCACTATTGGTTACCACATATTCTAGACCATTATACATTATACTAATTTTAATGATAGTCTTTTTTTCTTTATTAGTCCAAACCTTTATTACTGAACTGTCCAAAAGAACTTTATTTAATATATCCATATCTTTTATGATAGTATTGTTTGATTTTTTTATATCTAATCTGTATAAAACCACATCAACAGCACCAATCGTTTCTGTATCTGCTTCTAAAAATCGTATTTCGCACACAATGTCATCCAATAACTCCATATCTTTTTCCCACTTTGTATCCTGAATTTCTATTGGATTTCCTGATAATAAAAAAAGTATAAGATTTTTTTCGCCAAAATTCTTTTTATCATATTTTAATGTTTCAAAAAGCATTTCTCCTGCACCGATGGGTGTAAATATTATTTTTTCTTCAATGTTTATACTACAGAAATTGATTTTTCCATACAAAGACACATTATGTTTAAGCTGTGTTTGTGAAAAGACAGCAGATTGGACAAAAAAAGCAATTAACAGAAGAACTAATGTATTTCTATATTTTTTCAAACCTTAAAGCAATATTGAAGTCGCAATAATAAAGTATAGGGCCACTCCTAAGATATCAATAGCAGTAGTCACAAATGGGCCGGTAGAAATTGCGGGATCAAAACCTAGTTTTTTTAATAACAATGGCACACTAGCACCTACTGCAGTTGCAATGATCATTGAACATGCAATACTTAGGCCGATTACAAGCCCAAGGTTTGTTACTTCATTTCCTGTAATAAAATCAGCAGTAAAACCAATTAGTGTTCCATAAAGAGCCCCTAAAATTGCTCCCACAATAATTTCCTTTACCATTAAATTAATTGCATTGCTGACATCTACTCTCCCTGTAGCAAGTCCGCGTACCACAATGGTAGAAGATTGAGTACCAATGTTGCCTCCCATACCAATAATAACAGGAATAAATGCTGCTAACACTATCATTTCTTTTAACAGATCACCAAAAGATTCAATAATTGCTGCTGCACAAATTCCACCAATCAAACTCGCAAAAATCCATGGAGCCCTTGATTGAGCATTTTCTAGAGGAGATTTTAGTAAAATTTCCCTATCCTTACCAACCCCAGCCATCTGTAAAAAATCTTCAGAGGCTTCTTGTCGAATAATATCCACAATATCATCAATGGTTACAATTCCAAGAAACCTGTTTTGTTTATTTACAACAGGCAAAGCAAGATAATTGTATTGTGCTACAATTTTTGCTACGTCTTCTTGGTCTGTATCAGAGGTCACTGCATGAATATCTTTAATCATAATTTCACGAAGCTTTTTTGTGCTTTTAGAAGCCACTAAATTTCTTAGCGAAATAACGCCCATCAACTTTTCTTTATCGTCCACTACATACACATAAAACACTTTTTCATTTTCAGGATACGATTGTAGCTGTGCAATAGCAGCTTTAATAGTTGTGTTTTGGTTAAGTATAAATGTTTCTTTTGTCATAACGCTTCCCGCACTATCGTCAGCGTAAGACATAATTTCTTCTACGTCTTCTAAGTCCTCTCCCTCCAGTCTTTCTAAAATAGCAGCTTGTTGTTCTTTTGGAAGCATACTAACAATCATTGCTTGATCATTTGTGCCTAAATACTGGAATGTTTTAGAGATATTTGGCACACTTTCTTCTGATAATACATTTTCAAGGAGAGACTCGTCTAGCTCTTCTAAAATTTGTGCTTTATATGCAAATGTTGGAGACAACCTAAAAACAATTTTTTGATTTTCTGTACTAAATCCTCTCATCAAAAGCGCAATATCTGCTGGATGGGTTTTGCGGATAATTTTAGTTAGGTTTGACCCAGCTTTTCTTCGTAAAAGCCTTTCTATCGTTGTTTTTAACAAAGAAATTTCTGTTGAAAATATTGCCTTTTTCATTGTATTGGATTTTCAATAAATTAACTCTACTTTACAACAAATTAAAGATTAACTAAATGGCTAAAATAACTACGCAATCAGAAAGCTTCTCTAAATGGTATACCGATTCAATATTGCACGCTGATTTAGCTGATTATGGCCCAGTGAAAGGCACCATGGTTGTCAAACCATATGGATTTGCACTATGGTCCAATGTAAAAAAAGCATTAAATACCATGATTGAAGAAACAGGACATGAAAATGCTTATTTTCCTCTTTTTATCCCAAAAAGTTTTTTTGAAAAAGAAGCAAAACATGTAGAAGGGTTTGCAAAAGAATGTGCTGTTGTTACCCATTCAAAGTTGGTTGCTAGCGATACTGGTCTTGAAGTAGACCCAGATTCAAAATTAGAAGAAGAAATTATTGTTAGGCCAACATCAGAAACAATTATTTGGTCAATGTTTAAAAAATGGATTACCTCATATCGTGACCTGCCTGTAATGATTAACCAATGGGCAAATGTTGTGCGCTGGGAGATGAGAACAAGGTTGTTTTTAAGAACATCTGAATTTTTGTGGCAAGAAGGACATACTGCACATGCAACCAAAAAAGAAGCGATGGAGGAAACGTTAAAAATTGTTGATATCTACAAATCTTTATTTGAAGACCATCTTGCAATTCCAACTGTAGTTGGTAGAAAGTCTGATGCAGAAAAATTTGCTGGCGCGGAAGAAACTTATTCAATTGAAACCATGATGCTTGATAAAAAAGCACTTCAAGGTGGTACGTCGCATTATTTGGGAACAAACTTTGGGAATGCTTTTGATGTAAAGTTTCAAAGCCAAGAAAATAAAGAACAACCTGTTTTTGCAACAAGCTGGGGGGTTAGTACCCGAGTCATTGGAGCGCTCATTATGGTCCATGGAGACGATAAAGGATTGAAGCTTCCTCCAAAAGTTGCTCCACATCAAGTTGTAATTGTTCCTATTAATCCAAAAAATGAGAATGAAAAAAAATTCAATAATTTTGTTGATACAGTAGCAAATGATTTAAATAAAAAAGGCATAAGATGCAAAATAGATGCTTCTGAAAATACACCTGGGTTTAAATTTAATTTTTGGGAATTAAAAGGTGTTCCTATTAGGGTTGAGATTGGTTTACAAGAATATAAAGATCAAAAATTAACTTTGTGCAGAAGAGATTCTGGTGAAAAAAGTTCTATCAAACATAATGATTCCAGCAGTGTTGTAAAAATGTTAGACGATATTCAATTGAGTATGTATAATTCTGCCAACGCTTTTTTACAAAAAAATACCATAGAGCTAGACAACTACAAAGAGCTAGAAGAAAAACTATCAAAAGACAATTGTTTTATTAAAGCTTATTGGGACGGTTCCGAAGAGTCAGAATTGAAAGTGAAGGAAGATACAAAAGCTACTATTCGCTGTATTTTAGAAGATGTGAATGATAAAAAAGCCAAATGTATTGTTTCGGACAAACCAGCTAAACATCTTGTGATTTTTGCAAAAGCATACTAATTACTATGAAAAAACTCCTCTCTTATTTTTTATTAATTTGTTTATTATATCTTTTGTTATGGCCAGTTCCTATTAACCCAGTCGCTTGGGATTCTCCTGAACCCCCATCAATGACAGGCGTGTATGCGAAAAATGATTATTTGAAAAATATAGAGATATTTTGGGAAAACGATGGACATTATGGACCAGAAGACATCGCAATTTATGATGGTAATTTATATGCAGGATATCATGATGGACTTATTATGAGTTCTCTTGGTGAGTTTTACAACACTAACGGTCGTCCCCTTGGAATGGTATTTGATGCTGATAATAATCTAATTGTTGCAGATGCAATTCAAGGATTGATATCTATTGATCCAACAGGTGTTGCTACTACTCTTGCAATGAAATCTGATTCAGATAATATTCCACTAGGATTTACAGATGATTTAGATATTGCAAGTGACGGAAAAATTTATTTTTCTGATGCTTCAGATCAATTTGGATATGGAGAAGATAGGATTGAAGTAATGGAACACACTCCAAATGGGAGATTGTTAGTTTATGATCCTGAAACTAAGCTTACGACCACGCTACTTGATGATTTATATTTTGCAAATGGAGTTGCTGTAAGCCCTGACGACTCTTTTGTTTTGTTTAATGAAACATTTATGTATCGAATACAAAAATATTGGCTTAAAGGAGAAAAAGCCGGCACCTCAGAAATTATTATTGAAAACTTACCTGGTTTTCCAGACAATATTTCTTCAAATGGAAAAGGAATCTATTGGGTAGCACTTTTTACAGTAAGAAATGATTTTATTGATCAAACAGCAGATAAACCTTTTATTAGAAAATTGGCTTTGCGATTGCCAGAGTTTTTACAGCCCCAACCAGAGCCTTATGCATTTGCTTTAGGAATTGATAAAAATGGAAATGTTTTACACAATCTTCAATATGGTGCGAATGATGCGTACTCGCCTATCACAAGCGTTAAGCAGTATGGTGATGAGCTCTATTTTGGTAGCCTTACTCATAAAGGTTGGGGTAAAATAAAAGCACCGGAATGAAGATATCTACCCCTGCAATTGTTTTAAAAACAACCCTGTTTAAAGAATCAAGCTTGATTGCGCGACTATTTACTTTGGAAAAAGGTAAAAGTTCTTATGTCATTAAATCTGCCATGAGACAAAAATCTCCACTTAAATCTATTTATCAACAGATAAACGAAATAGAAGTAAACTATACACACAACAGCAGAAGACAATTACAACCCATTTATGATTCTAAACTATTGAATGGTTGGAATAGTATTAATTTTGATTTAAAAAAAACCATGCTTTGTTTATCAATGATTGAAATGATAGACAGAGGTTTTGATGATGGAGACAAAGATACAGAAACATATTATCTCTTAAAAAATGTTCTTCATTATTTTGATTTAGAACACAATGATTATAACAATGCATTCTATTTCTTTGTCTTACATTTTCTGAAAAACACTGGATATAATATTATTGAAGCAAAAGAACACCCAATTGTTAAAAGGTATTTATCAAAAGATCCAAAATTGCTTGAACAGTTAAAAGAAATTTATATTTCTAATTTTTTAGAGGAAAAAAATGAAAAACATGTCTTTAGTTATAATAAAAAAATTGTAACAAACTTTATGTCTGATTTAATTAAATATCACTTACCCGATATTAAATCTTTTGCTGTTGCCAAGGAAATTTTTCAGTAAAAATTACTCAATTTTAAATACTTTTTCTCCAGGCCTAACCATCTTTAGTTTTTCTCTTGCAATTTTTTCAATATAATCTTCATTGAATTGCAATTTTTCAGATTCTTTTTCTAGTTCTGCGATTTCTTGACGTAAAGAATTAATTTCTTGTTGAATGCCTAGCTTTTCTTTTTTTATCTTCCAAAGATTGATTAATCCGCGATCACTGAAAAATAATAAAATGATACATCCTACAGTTACTAGGATTAATAAAACATTTGTTAATCTAGAAGGCCTGTTTTTCATTTAATAAAAGAAAATTTTTTACCAAAACGATGAGAAGACAATTTTTCTTCTATTCTTAATAGTTGATTATATTTGCTGGTACGATCTGTTCTGCAAACAGATCCAGTTTTTATTTGACCTCCCCCCATAGCAACAGAAAAATCAGCAATAAAAGTATCTTCTGTTTCTCCTGATCTATGAGAAATAATAAAATCATAATTATTATTTTTTGCTAAGTTGATTGTTTCTATAGTTTCTGAAACAGTGCCTATTTGATTCAGTTTGATGAGAATACTGTTTATTGTATTTTCGCTAATTGCTTTATTTAATTTTTTTGGATTTGTTACTGTTAAATCATCTCCAACGATTTGAATCCTATTGCCAAGGGAAGCGTTGAGTTTTGTCCATCCCTTCCAATCATTTTCATCTAAGCCGTCTTCAATAGAAACAATTGGATATTGGTTTATAAGTCTTTCATAAAATTTAATCATTCCTTCATCGTCTACAATTTGGTTGTCAAGACTAAGATGATATTTGTTGTCTTGATAGAAACTAGATGCTGCAACGTCTAGAGCAAGAAATACATCTTTTCCAGTTTGATAGCCAGCTTTATCTATCGCGCCCAATAATAGTTCTATAGCATGTTCGTTGGACTTTAACTGCGGTGCAAACCCTCCTTCATCTCCCACTGTCGTAGTTAAGCCTTTAGATTTTAGCTCTTTTTTTAGCTCATGAAAAATTTCAGCACCCATTCGTATTGATTCGGAAAAAGAGATTGCTCCAATAGGGAAAATCATAATTTCTTGTATATCAGATCCGCCATCTGCATGCATTCCACCATTTAATACATTAATCATAGGAACTGGCAGTATAGAACTGTCTTTATTAAGATAATGATATAATGGACAATTATAAAATTTGGAAGAAGCAACTGCACATGCCATTGATACCCCTAAAATAGCATTTGCCCCACAATTGCTTTTATTTTCTGTACCATCAGTTTCTAATAAAATTTGATCTATTGCTTTTTGTTGATCAGATCTTTTTCCAATTAGTTGTGGTTGAAGTACTTCAAGAACATTGTTAATTGCTGTTTTAACTTCTTTTCCGTGAAATCTTTTATTGTTGTTGTCTCTTAGTTCAAGGGCTTCAAATTTTCCTGTAGAGGCTCCGGAAGGAACTGCAGCTCTACCAGAACATTCTCCAACATCCACCTCTACTTCAATTGTTGGATTTCCTCTTGAATCTAAAATTTGTCGAGAATATATTTTTTTAATTATTGGGTAATTTTTATTCATATTTTAATTTAGTTCTTTTGATTTATTATATAAAAGATTTCGCTAATTTCACACCTAATTGCTGACTTTAATAGAATTTTTAATTTTACTAAAAAGCTTGATTTGTGGAAAAATAGGGATTATTATTGTAAAAAAGTGCAAATATGCAAGTTTTTAAGAAAAATGATCATATTGACATGATTACAAGAAAGGGGACAAAACCTACAGTTTTGTTGGGTTTATTGTCTCTTTTTTTAATTTAACTAATCAAGGAGGAATAACATGGCTTCATGGGATTCAATGATAGGCGGTGCTTTAAGTGGATTAACTGGTGTAGTTAAGGCTGCAATTATATTTTTTGTTTTTGCAAACGTATTATTCAACACTGGTTTCGACCCACTAGGCGGCATTGCTAGCTTAGTTGATGCTTTCACAAATAACGGACTAACAGGATTGCTAGTATTAGTAGTCTTCTTGTCTTGGTTATAAATTTGGGTTAGTGCATTAATCGATAAGATATAGGGGCTCTGTATTAAGAGCCCCTATATATAAAAGTTTAAGGAGAAAAAATAATGAAAAACGCTATAAAAATAGTCACTGATGCTCTTAGTTCGCTAACAGACTTAGCGATTCATCTGCTTGTTGCAGGTGTAATTATTGGCATTTTATTTGGTGACATGTTTGGTGTTATTGGCAATATTGCAGCTGTAATGGCTTCAGTTGGTGACAATGGTCTTGCTGGCCTGATTACTATCCTAATTGTTGCAATGTGGATGAAGAAATAATTATTATTTCAGAGTCTAATTTTCAATAAAAAAATAAAGGGCTCAATTTTTGAGCCCTTTTACTCTTATTTTATGATAATTTCATGTGATGAAATTATTTAAATCTATATACCCTATTTTTTATTACTTGTTTTTTATATCTTGGTGTTTTGCCTCTACTCAGGGAACAATTAAAATTATTGATTCCAAAAATTTTACCATTGGTAAAGTAAATTATATCAAAGAAAATCAATATTATATTTCTATTAATAATTTTTCTGATATTTTACTAAATAACAATTTTACCAATAATAACACTGAAAAAATGGTTGTTTATTTTGGGGACACTAAAATTAAAATTACTGCCAACATATCATTTGTTATTATTAATGAAAAAGCTTATCAGCTAGATAATAACGTTTTTCAAAGAAAGGGAGAATATTATGCTCCCTTAGATGATTTTTTAGTGCTTCTTACCCAACACACAAATACAGATTATTCTATGGATTATGATTCTATGTCTATTAGCCTAGACGGTGTTGTTCAGAATGCTCCAGAACTTAAGACAACTGATTTAGTTGAAGAAAAAAAGAAATGGCAATTTGATACGATTATTATTGATCCTGGTCATGGAGGAAAAGATCCGGGTTCAGTGGGTCATAAAGGCACAAAAGAAAAAGATATTGTTTTGGATGTGTCAAAACGCTTAGCAAGAAAAATACAAAAAAATTTAAGAATTAAAACTGTTTTAACTAGAGATGAAGACGTTTTTGTTCGTTTACAGGATAGAACAAAATTTGCTAATACAAATGAAGGAGATTTATTTATTAGTATTCATGTAAACTCAAATGAAAGCAAAAAACCTTCTGGGTTTGAAACCTATCTTTTAAAACCTGGTAGGAATCAAGAAGCAATTAACGTAGCATTGCGGGAAAATTCCGTAATTGAATTAGAAGGAAATGAATTTGAGAAATTAACTGATGAACAATTAATCCAAGCTACCATTGCTCAAAGCGGTTTTGTGCAGTATAGTGAAAAATTTGCAGCCTTAATTCAAGAAGAAATTGATAAAAGAGTGCAAAGCAGAAATCGAGGAGTAAAACAAGCTGGATTTTATGTTTTGATGGGAGCTTCAATGCCAAATGTTTTAATTGAATTAGGTTATATATCAAATCCTAATGAAGAAAAAAAATTAAATAGTTCTAGCTATAGAGATATGCTTGCAACATCTATTTATTATGCCATTTTGCAATATCAAAAAATATTAAATGATTAATCCGACTTTAGAATTTTTGTATGGACTCCATAATCGTGGAATCAAGCTAGGTTTAAAGAATATCAATGATTTTTTAAACTTGTGTAATAATCCTCATAATAAAATTAAAACCATTCACCTTGCTGGAACCAACGGTAAAGGTTCAACAGCATCTATTTTAGCAAAAATTTTACAAGAAAATGGCCAAAAAGTTGGACTATATACCTCTCCACATTTAGTTCGGTTTAATGAGAGAATTCGAATCAATGGTTGTCCAATATCAGATCAAGAAATAATTGATTTTATTCAAAAACATCGAAAAACTATTATGGACAGTTCCATCACCTTTTTTGAAGCAACCACTGCCCTTGCATTTACCTATTTTGAACAAAAAAATGTTGATATTGCCATTATAGAAACAGGGCTTGGAGGCAGGTTAGATTCAACCAATGTTATTGAACCAGTTCAAACTATTATTACTGAGATTGACTATGATCATACCCATATTTTAGGAGAATCTATTGAACTGATTGCTAGTGAAAAATGTGGTATTTTAAAAGAAAACACTCCAGTCTTAACGAGTAATTCAAATAAAAAAATTTTGAAGACTATAAA
>LULY01000087.1_pt1 | contig 9541 bp, 10 predicted proteins | sample 730031 | NCBI WGS metagenome assembly LULY01 (sample SAMN03860277, study PRJNA289734) | marine metagenome | biome: seawater column; feature: ocean; material: water; isolation source: Red Sea water column Station 91 - depth 200m | place: Saudi Arabia: Red Sea | collected 2011-10-15 | depth 200 m
GAGCCGATCGGCCCGGACGGAGGCTGGACGCCGGACAGCACGTCGTCGCGCATCCGACCGAGGCCCGTGTCGATCCCGATCGGGCGCGCCGCCGAGAGGCAGAGCTTGATGCCGTTGTAGCCCGCCGGGTTGTGGCTGGCCGTGAACACCGCGCCGGGCATCCCCAGGTGGCCCGAGGCGAAGTAGAGCATGTCGGTCGAGGCCAGCCCGATGTCGACGACGTCGAGTCCTGTCGCCGTCACACCGTCGGTGAAGGCTGCCGCCAGTTCGCCGCCGCCGGGGCGCATGTCGCGGGCGACGACCACCGATCCCGTGTCCGGCTCCTCGGAACGGACCAGGGCGGCGAATGCCGCGCCGATCGACCGGCACAGGTCGGCGTCCAGTTCCTCGGGCGTCAGACCCCGAACGTCGTAGGCCTTGAAGACCGCCGCCGCGTCACCCATCGGGCGGCACGCTACCGGGGGCCGGAAGGCCCACATCGGCCGGATAGGCACCCCGACGGGCCTGCTGGCGGATCCCGACCAGGCTCCCGAGCATGCCGAGGCCGTCCCGAAGCGCCCGAACCGTCGTGCGCTCGGAATGCTCGACCTGCACCGGCACCTCGGCCAGCGACAGGCGCCAGCGCTCCGCCAGGTGGAACAATTCGACGTCGAAGGCGAAGCCGTCGATGGTCGTGGCACCGAAGAGTGCCCGCGCCACGTCCGAGCGGAAGGCCTTGAGGCCGCACTGCGTGTCCCGGTACTGGCCCAGCAGGAGGGCGTGGGTGGCCAGGTTCACGAGCCGTCCCCCTGCCTGCCGGAGTCGGCCCGCTCTGACCACGTCCGAGGATCCAGCGTGGCGGCGGCTGCCGACGACCATGTCGTGGCCCTCCTCGACCGCCGCCAGCAGCCTCGCCAACTGGGCGGGGGCATAGGCCAGGTCGGCGTCGGTGAACGCCACGGTGCGTCCCGAGGCCGCCTGCACGCCTTCCCGCAGCGCCGCCCCCTTGCCCCGGTTGGCCGGCAGTCGCACGACCACATCGGCCCCCGCCGCCTCGGCCGCCTCGGCCGTGCCGTCGCCGGAACCGTCGTCGGCGACCACGACCTCGAGGTCGTCAGGGTCCAGCACCGTCGCCAGTTCCTCTCGTATTCGGGCCACGGTGCCGGCAATCCGGTCGGCTTCCCGGTAGGCGGGCACGACGACGGAGAGCCGCCTGCGGCCGGGAGCGACAGGGCGTCGGCTGGGTTCGTCCTGCTCCCGCCGGATGACCCGGAAGAGGAGCGTTCGGTAGGCCACGCCGCGGACGAGCGCCGCGGCGGCGACGGCGACGACCTTCGCCGCGATGTCGCCCGATCCCGGCTCGTCGGGTGCCAGCAGGCCGAGGACGAGCACGTCCACCACGCCCGCGCTGAACACCACGGCGAGGAAGAGCCCCGGCGAGCGGATCCAGCGGGCGAACGGATCGTCGCGGAGGGTGATGAGGCGGTGCAGCGGACGGGCGACGAGCGCCGCCGCAGCGAGGGCGACGAGGTCGGCCACGACCAGTGGCCAGCCGGCCCGCCGGAGCACGACGAGGAGGACGATGTCGACCGCCGTGGCAACGAGGCCGACGACCGCGAACCGTCTCAGCCGCTCCCTCACGCGCCCGGACCCTCCGGATCCCCGTCGGAATCGGCGAGGTCGGCCGGATCCGGGACGTCGGCCGAATCGGCGAGTTCGGCGCAATCCGGGTCGTCGTCGGTTCCGATGGAACGTCGGTCGGCCCAGCGGTCCACGGCCCCGTCGACGTCGGGGACCGTGCCGAGGACGTCGTACCAGGCGGCCATCGGCCAGGTGGGTTCCCGCCGCCGCCACAGGACGACCAGCACGACCAGCCCGGTGATCGTCAGCAGGCTGGCCAGCACGTCGATGCCGGTCCGACCGTAGGTGAGCGTGACGGACCCGTCGGTCGGGACGACGACCATCAGGTTGGGAGTGAGCCGCCACGGGCCGTCCGCCCCCTCGACCGACCAGTTCGGGAAGTAGGAGACCTTCACCACGACGGGCACGCCCGTCCGGTCGACCTCGAACGACACCCGGTCGATGCCAGCCTCGATGCCCGAGACGACCACCGGGTCGAGCAGTCGCTGTTCGGGCTCCTCGTCTGCGGCGACCCGTTGCCAGGCGTCGGGGCCGCCGATGGAGCGCTGCACCACGCCGTCGCCCTGCTGGAACACCTCCACCGCCGGGTCCAGCCAGGTCCCGTGGTCCACGTCGGCCCAGGCCGCCGGCTCGAACTCGAGGCCCTCGACCAGCGGTGCCCCGTCCACGAGGAACACGGTCCACGGGCCGCTGTTGGCGACCTCGGTGAACGCCGGGTGGGCTCGAGCCTCGTTGACCGGCTGCTCCGAGAACGCCGCGTAGTACGGCACGCCCAACTGGCGGAGATGCTCCAGGCCCTGTTCGAGGGTGAAGCCCCGGTAGGGCAGGTGCCGTTGGGCCCGCGACGGTGCCGGCGAGAGCTCCGACTGCACCAGGAAGTGGAACGGCGTCGTCGTGGACGACTCGAAGTAGAGGCCCTCCATGGAGCCGACGCAGCCGTCGGTCCACATCGGCACCAGCATCAGCGCCATCGGCGTGCCGTAGCGGGTCAGGTCGCGCTTGTACTCCCACATGAGTCGCCCGCAGCCGTGCTCGCCGGCGACGGCCTCCATGGTGGCGGTGAATGCCCGCAGCTCGTCCCAGCCCCCGCCGCTGGCGTCGCCGGTCCGCTCCTCGTAGCCGCTGAAGTTCCAGCGGGCCCAGGACCGGCCCAGGTTCAGGTCCTCGGTCTCCCAGGCCAGCCAGCGGTAGGCGTTGCCGTCCATCGACCCGCCCGGCAGGGCCCGCAGCGGCAGGCCCAGCACCACGAGCGCGGCGAGGGTGGCGACGACCGTGCCGACCCCGGCGACCGTGCGGCCGCCGAGTCCGACCAGTCCGTCCACCAGGCGTCCCAGCAGCCGGAGCACCTCGGCCACCGCCAGGCCCGCCAGCAGGTAGGCGCACAGGTAGTAGGCGGGGAGGATGCGGCCGTTGTAGAGGTTCCACAGCTCGGGGCGCTGGTTCTTGGGGTCCCACTGGCCGAAGTCGTCCCGGAACGAGTACACCCGCTCCTTGGCCCGGGCCTTCTCCTCGTCGCGTCGGGCGCCGCCGAACAGGGCGTCGAAGCGGTGCTCCCCGATGGCGTCGAGCAGGGTGGTGGTCTGGAGGCGGTTGCGGCTGGCCCGCGGGCCGGTCTCCTCGGTGACCCGGCCCTCGTCGATCGACTGCTGCACGGACGCCACGACGAGGCGGGCGCCAAGCTCGGCGAGGCGCCGGTCGCGGAAGTCGAGCACCTCGGGGAAGTTGTGCCCGGTGTCGACGTGCATCACCGGGAACGGCAGGCGGGCCGGCGAGAACGCCTTCTCGGCGAGGCGCAGCATCACGATCGAGTCCTTGCCGCCCGAGAACAGCAGGCAGGGGCACTCGAACTCGGCCGCCACCTCCCGGAAGATGTGGATCGACTCTGCCTCGAGCTGGTCGAGGTCGGTGAGTTCGTAGGTCGTGGTCACGGCGCTCCCGTCGCGGCCGGCGTGGCGGTTCGGCTCCCAATGCTACGGGCCGGGGTCTGCGATGATCGCGACCCATGGCCACCTCCGACGACCACCGCCTCGCCGCCGAGCTGGCCATGCGCGCCGGCGTCCTGCTGCTGGAGTTGCGCGGGCGCCTCGTCGCCGAGGGCGTGCCGGCGACCACCCTGAAGGACGAGGGAGACCGGGCCGCCCACGACCTGCTGATGGACGCCCTCGCCGAGTCCCGCCCCGACGACGGCGTGTTGTCCGAGGAGGGCTCGGCCCACGACGTCCATCCGGACCGGGCCGGCGTGTCGCGGGTGTGGATCGTCGACCCGCTGGACGGCACCAGGGAGTTCAGCGAGCCGCCCCGGACGGACTGGGCGGTCCACGTGGCCCTCGCCGAGGACGGACGGCCCACGGCCGGCGCCGTCGCCCTGCCGGGCCTGGGCCTGACGCTCTCGACCAACGAGGCCGGCACCCTCGACGACCTGGGCCCCGTGCCGGCTGCCCCCCGGGTCGTGGTCAGCCGCACCCGGCCGCCGGCGGTGGCCCTCGCGGTCGCCGAGGCCCTCGACGGCGAGTTGGTCGAGATGGGTTCGGCCGGCGCCAAGGCCATGGCGGTGGCCCGCGGCGAGGTCGACGTCTACGTCCACGCCGGCGGCCAGTACGAGTGGGACAACTGCGCCCCGGCCGCCGTGGCGGCGTCGATGGGCCTCCACGTGTCGCGCCTCGACGGTTCGCCGCCCACCTACAACCACCACGACCCGTACCTTCCCGACTTGCTCGTCTGCCGGCGGGAACTGGCGTCCGCCGTCCTCGACGCCGTCGGCTGACGCCGGGGCACGGCCCGTAGGCTCGCGGACCGTGCGCCTGGTCATCGCCCGCTGCACGGTCGACTACGACGGCCGCCTCACCGCCCACCTCCCCGAGGCGGTCCGCCTGCTCATGGTCAAGGCCGACGGCTGCGTCGCCATCCACGCCGACGGTGGTGCCTACAAGCCCCTCAACTGGATGAACGCCCCGAACGCGCTCGTGGAGGAGGCAATCGACGGCGTCGACACCTGGCGGGTGTCGAACCCCAAGGGCGAGACCCTCACGATCACGCTCCACGAGGTGCTGTCCGACACCGCCTACGAGATGGGCGTCGACCCCGGCCTGCAGAAGGACGGCGTCGAGGCACACCTCCAGGAGCTGTTGGCCGAGGACCCGTCGTTCCTCGGCGAGGAGTTGGCGCTGGTGCGGCGTGAGTATCCGACCGACATCGGGCCCGTCGACCTGTTGTGCCGTGACGCCGACGGGAACACCGTGGCGATCGAGGTCAAGCGACGAGGCGAGATCGACGGCGTCGAGCAACTCACCCGCTACCTCGACTTCCTCAACCGCGACGACGTGCTGGCTCCCGTGCGGGGCCTTTTCGTGGCCCAGGAGATCAAGCCCCAGGCCAAGGTGCTGGCGGGCGACCGGGGCATCGGCTGTGTCGAGGTGGACTACGACGAACTCCGGGGCATCGAATCGACGACGCCCCGGCTCTTCTAGGCGGACCCGTGGAGGCGTTCGAGGTCGCCGTGGTCGGCGGCGGCCCGGCCGGATCGGCGGCGGCCACCACGCTGGCTCGGGCAGGCCGGTCCGTGGCGGTGCTCGACAAGGCCACCTTTCCGCGGGACAAGTGCTGCGGCGACGGGCTCACCACGCTGGCCCTGCGACTCGGTGAACGACTCGGCCTCGACCCAGCGCCCATCGCCGGCTGGCACGTCGTCGACCACGCCGTCATCCACACCGGCGGCGAGGGTGGCCGCAGCCGCCGCTTCCCGCTGCCCGTGGATGCCGGCCAGTACGCAGCGATCGTGCCGCGGGCCGAGTACGACGCCGCCCTCCTGGACCTGGCCCGCTCGGCCGGCGCCGACGTGCGGGAGGGCCACGAACTGGCGGGCATCCGAGTCGATGGCGACGGCGCCGTCGTCGAGGTGGCGGACGGCTCGACGTTCCGGACCGGGTCGGTGGTCGCCGCCGACGGCATGTGGTCCCCGGTGCGGCGGGCTTTGAATCTCTCGGGACCGGTGGAACGCGGCGAGTGGTTGGCCTTTCGCCAATATGTGTCTGGAGTAGGCCCGGGGGCAACCAGCCTCCACGTCTGGTTCGAACCGGACCTGCTGCCCGGCTACGCCTGGAGCTTCCCGCTGCCCGATGGTCGGGCCAACGTCGGGTTCGGCGTGCTGCGTGGCGGCCGGGTCGCCGTCGGAGACACGGGCCGAATCTGGGACGGACTCTGCGACCGGCCCGGTATCCGGGAGGTGCTCGGCCCGGACGCCGTGCCCGAGGGGCGGCGCACCGCCTGGCCCATTCCCGCACGCGTGGATCGTGCGGTTCTGGAACACGGCCCGGTGCTGTTTGCCGGTGACGCCGCTGCGGCCACCGACGCCCTGACCGGCGAGGGCATCGGCCAGGCACTGCTCACGGGGATCCTCGCCGCCGAGGCGATCCTCGCCGGCGGATCGGCCGCCGAGGTGGGCACCCGCTACCGACGCCACGTGCGTCGAGAACTGCTGGCCGACCACCGCATGTCGGTGGTGCTCCAACGGGTGCTGGCGCTGCCGCTCGGGGCACGAACGGCGGTGTCTGCCGCCGGCGCCACGGCGTGGACGCGCCGCAACTTCGCCCGCTGGATGTTCGAGGACTACCCGCGGGCGCTGCTGGCGACGCCGCGCCGCTGGCGACGGGGCGTGCTGTCCAGGCCCGGCGCCCACCGCTGAACCCGTCGTCACCGCCGCCGTGGGGCCGCGGCGGCGTCTTCCCGGGACGCCACTACCCTGCCCGGATGGCCCCGGCCTCCGAGACCGCCGACGAGCGGTCGCACCTGAGCGTCGTCCCCGACGCCGACGACGCTCCCTCCGAGCCCCACCCGCTGGGTCCCATCGGCCGCGCCCTCGACACGGCCGTCGACAAGGCGTGGGAGCCGCTGCGGGGCAATCCCAACCTGGACCGGCTCTTCTACGCGGCCAGCGAACTCGCCGACTTCAGCCTGCTCTGGCACCTGACTGGCACGGCCCGCGGCGTCGTGCGCCGCAACGGGCACCGCGAGGCGCTGCGCCTGTCGGCCGCCCTCGCCGCCGAGTCGGCGCTCGTGAACGGCGCCGTCAAGTCGGCGTTCCGCCGGGAGCGGCCCGTCCACGACGAGGAGCGGCCCCACAACCTGCGCCAGCCGCTCACCAGCAGCTTCCCGTCGGGCCACGCCTCGGCGGCCTTCCTGGCGGCGACCCTGCTGGCCGAGCGGTCTCGCATCAGGCCGCTCTGGTACGCGGCGGCGGGCGTCGTGGCGGCGTCGAGGGTGCACGTGCGCATCCACCACGCCAGCGACGTGGTGGTCGGCGCGGGGATCGGCCTGGCGCTGGGCCGCCTGATCCGGAAGGTGCTGCCCCTGCGCTGAGCAGGGCGGCCCGCTAGTTGAGCGGCGAGGCCTCGAGGTCGGCGTCGCTGGCGGCCAGCAGCAGCCGAAGGTCGAGCAGGAGGTCGGCGACCTCGGAGGCGGCGATGAGCTCGCGGCTCTGGGTGGTGCCGAGACCGCGGTCGATGATGGCCTTGATCTCATCGATCGTGGTCGTATCGAGCGTCTCGGTCATGTCGCCGTCCTCCGTTCCCAGGTCGTTGCGCTGCTCGTCGATGCCCACACCCTAGGCGCGCATTCCGCGAACGCGTGGCACCCGCTTGCGGGCCCCGCCTACCCTCGCCTGGTGCCGCTCTCACCCCACACCGTCGGCGGCGGAGGGCCGACCACCGACCTGCCACTGGCGCTGGCCGACCTGCACGCCTCGCTGGCCGTGGGTGTCCGGCTGGACCTGCGGCTCGACCCGGTGCCGGACGACGCCTGGGACGGCCAGCGCGCCCTGGACCTGGTCGTCGGGGCCGGCTTCACGGGGGTCGGCGAGGCCCACTCGGCCGGATCGGCCGTCGAGTTGCCCGTCGAGCGCCGCCGCAGCCTGCCCGACACGGTGGCACCGGCGATGCGCCTGCTGGTTGTCGGCCTCAACCCCAGCCCGGCCTCGGCCGACTCGGGCGTCGGCTACCACCGACCGGGCAACCGGTTCTGGCCGGCGGTGCTGGCTGCCGGGGTGGCCACCGCCGACCGGGACCCCCGGCACGCCCTCGCCGAGCACGGCCTCGGCATGACCGACCTGGTGCGACGGACCACCGCGCGGGCCGACGAGGTCGACGTCGACGAGTTCCGGGAGGGCTTCGCCCGCGTCGAGCGACTCTGCGCCTGGCTGCGCCCGCGGGCCGCCTGCTTCGTGGGCCTCGGTGGCTGGCGTGTCGTCGCCGACCGGAGGGCGGTGGCTGGCGTGCAGGAACGGACCCTCGGCGGCACGCCCGTCTACGTGATGCCGCACACCTCGGGACTCAACGCCCACAGCCGCCTCGACGACCTGACCGCCCACCTCCGTTCGGCCGCCCGCCTCGCCGATGAGGGGTAGGGCGCGTCAGGCGTTCGGGGCGAGGGTGCGGACGGCCGCCATGGGGTCGACGCCACCGAGCGGCACGATCGCCAGGGCCGGGGTGGTGACGCCGTTGGCGACGTACTCGGCGATCCGGGCCCGGCACTGCTCGGACGTGCCGTGGACGAGCAGGTCGTCGACCACCTGCTCGGGGATCTCGTCAAGTGCCCCCTTCCGGTCGCCCGCCGCCCAGCGCTCCCAGTGCCCGCCCAGCTGGTCGGCCCGCCCCAGCCATTCGTGGAACGCCCGGTACACGGGCACGTTCAGATAGGCGGCCAGCAGGCGGCGCCCGCCGGCCAGCACGGCCTCCCGGTCGTCGCTGGGGCACACGAAGATGCGGGCGACGACCTCCCGGTCGGGACCTTGGCCGTTGACGATGCCGGCCACGGTGGTGACGTCGTCGGGCGAAAGCCAGTTGATGATCGCCCCGTCGGCCTCGCGGCCGGCCAGGCGCAGCATCCCCTCCCGCAGGGCGGCGACGAGGATCGTCGGCGGCTGCTCGGGAACGAGACCGAGGCGGAAGCCGTCGATCCTGAAGGAGTCGTACGCCTCGACCACCTTCTCGCCGGTGAGGGCGGCCTTCAGGAAGCGGACGGTGTCGCGCACCCGCTGGTAGGGCGCCTCGAAGGGGATGCCGTTCCAGCGCTCGACGATCACGTTCGACGACGACCCGATGCCGAGGGCGAAGCGGCCCGGGGCGGCGGCCGCCATCGTGGCGGCGCACTGCGCCAGCAGGGCCGGGCTGCGGGTGTAGGCGGGCAGGATCGCCGTGCCCAGCCGCAGCTCGGGAGCCCAGGCGGCGGCGAGGGCCAGCGGCGTGAGGCCGTCGGCATCGCTGGCCTCGGCGCTCCAGACGTCCGTGTAGCCGAGGTCCACGAGTTCCCGGTAGAGGCCCTGCTGGTCGTGGAGTGGCCCCGGCAGGGGGACCGTGATGCCGTACGCGGACACGTCGGGTACCGTCCTCTCTCGTCGTTTCCCTGGTCACTCGATGGCCCGTCCGGGCCCGACGGCCAATGATCGCACGGGTTTCCGGCCTCCCCCGCAGTCGCCCGACGGACAGTGTCACAGTCCGTCCGCAGGATGTGGCCATGAACGAGCAACTCGCCCTCACCCCACCGCCGACCCGCCGTCGGACCGAGAGCCCCGACCACCGGCTGGACGGCCCGGTCCGGCCCACCCGACCCCGATACCGGCTCGACGCCCGCACCCGGGCCATCGGCCTGGCCGGAGTGCGGGCCGCCCGCGCCCGGCTGCGCCAGATCGCCGAGGCGGAGGCCGAGGCCGAGGGCCGCCCGGGTCCGGCCTCCACCGAATCGTCCTCCACCACATCGTCCTCCCCAACCACGGAGGGCGAGGACGACCCCGCCGAGGCGGCCGGGCCCGCGGACAATCCCGACCCCGGCTCCTGTCGGCGGGTCGCCTGAGGATCCCGTGCGCTGCCTGCGTCCCGCGCCGCTGCTCCTGGTGCTTTCGTTGGTCGCCTGCGGGTCGTCGGCGCTGCCC
>LULY01000706.1_pt1 | contig 9489 bp, 10 predicted proteins | sample 730031 | NCBI WGS metagenome assembly LULY01 (sample SAMN03860277, study PRJNA289734) | marine metagenome | biome: seawater column; feature: ocean; material: water; isolation source: Red Sea water column Station 91 - depth 200m | place: Saudi Arabia: Red Sea | collected 2011-10-15 | depth 200 m
CTAGAGACAAGACGCTATAGAAAAAATACTGTGCAAAGTCAGCTTTTTCAAGACCAAAACGGACATAGATGAGCATTGCGCCGAAAGAGAACAATATTCCGGCTACAGCACCTTCAACAGTTTTTCCAGGACTTACATTTGGTAGGAGCTTGTTTTTCCCAAGCGTGCGACCAACGAGATAAGCGCCGCTATCTGCAGCCCAGATCAGAACCAGCAGCAACAAAACAAGCGTGCTGTCAATTTGATGCAGCGTTGTTAGTGCAACAAGCAATGGAACAAAAAAGAAAAAGCCATTAATTATTCTTGTTACTGGGTGGCTGTACCAAGAACGAGTGTGTCTAGGGAAGTTAATAATCCAAAACGAGTTAATTAGCCACCAAAGCAAAGTGACAATTAAAACCGGCATTAACAAGAAAGACATTTGGTTTACATAATAAGCGGTGATTGTCAGCGCTAAAACATAAAAAGATTTGGTAATCCAGCGCTTCATTTTAATAAGCCCGCCGTATTCCCAAGAACAAATGACAAGAACAGGCATCATCGCTATGGCAAACTCCGAGCTTTCAAACCTTAGAGTTGCTAGAACAACCAGCGGAATTAAAACGACTGCCGTTAACAGTCTCTTAATCAGCATTATTTTTCACCGTTCCTTGCGCCAAAGCGGCGCTCACGAGAATGAAAACTATTGATAGCTAAATCGAGGCTGTTAGAATCAAAATCAGGCCATAAGGTGTCGCAAAAATATAGTTCACTATAAGCAATATCCCAGAGTAAAAAATTGCTAATCCTAACCTCTCCGCTTGTTCTAATCAAAAGGTCAACTCTAGGGTATTGTCCCAAGGCTGTATGAGCACCAAACACTTTATTGTTAATATTTTCAGGGCTTAAATCCCCTTTGGCCGCTTTGCTGGCAATCTTTTTGGCGGCCTCTGCAATATCCCATTGGCCTCCGTAATTAGCAGCAATCACAAGATTTAGGCCGGTATTGTTTTGAAGTTTTTGTTGTGCTTTTTCGGCAAGGTTTTGAATTTCAGGGGTGAATACAGATAGATCGCCAATAATGTCGAGCCTGATGTTGTTGTCTTTAAGTTTCTTTGTTTCATTCTTTAGCACCGTGAGAAACAATTTAAACAACAATCCAACCTCTTTTTTGGGCCGGTTCATGTTTTCACTACTAAAGGCAAACAGGGTGAGAGTGCTAACACCAATTTTGGCACAATGCTTGACAATTGTACGAACGCTTTCCACGCCTTTTTGGTGTCCACTAGAGCGGGGCAGGCCTTTTGATTTTGCCCAACGCCCATTGCCATCCATAATAATAGCTATATGTTTTGGAGGCGCCTTAATGCTATTTATTTGTTTATTATTGGCAGAACTCATAGAGCGCAATTATACCCACAGGACATGCAAATCCCAATGTAAAGTGTCACGGCTATTAATCGCATTCTAGATGTAATTCACGGCTGTATAAAATACAATTTTTAGCTGAATAGCAAACCAGTTCGGCTAAGCTTTATACGGTAAAATTATCTGCCATGAGTTTAGCAAAGCGCATTATTCCATGTCTTGATGTTCGTGACGGACGTGTCGTCAAAGGCGTTAAGTTTGTTGACATTAAGGATGCTGGAGATCCGATTGAGGTCGCAAAGCGATACGATAATGAAGGGGCTGATGAGATTACTTTTCTCGACATTACGGCTTCACATGAAGGTCGCGACACAACCGCCCTTATGGTGGAAAAAATAGCTGAGCAGGTATTTATTCCGCTCACTGTCGGTGGCGGCATTCGCAAAGCGGAAGACGTGCGTGCCATGCTAAATGCTGGAGCTGACAAGGTTGCGGTTAATTCTGCTGCGATTTTGAATCCCAGTCTCATCCGCGAGCTTTCTGAGCGTTTCGGTTCGCAGTGCATCGTCATTGCAATTGACGCTAAACGGGTTGTTGACAATCCTCCGAAATGGGAAATTTATACCCATGGTGGGCGCAAACCAACGGGCATCGACGCTATCGAGTGGGCGGTGAATATGACTGAGGGGGATTATGGCGCTGGGGAAGTGTTGCTAACCTCTATGGATAGGGACGGCACAAAGGATGGATTTGATATAACGCTCACTCGGGCTATATCTGACGCCGTAGATGTTCCTGTAATAGCCTCTGGAGGTGTTGGCAACTTGTCCCATTTGTCAGAAGGGGTTCTTGAGGGCGGCGCTGACGCCGTCTTAGCGGCCAGCATTTTTCATTTTGGAGAATATACGGTAGCCGAAGCCAAGCTATCAATGCAGGAAAATGGCATTGAAGTTCGACTCTAAGGCATATTGAGTTTTGAATCTCAACAGCGTATGATTACGCACTTTTGAATCAAGGAAAGCAATGACGGCAAGAAAAGAATTTTGGGTGTTGTTGGCCATGTTTATATTGCCAATAGCTTTTGGCACGCTATTTTTCTATGCCAATCCAGGCTATTTCAGTCAAAGCACAGTTAACTATGGGGAGCTGGTTCGACCTGTAATTGTGACCGATGAGGATGATATAGAAATTGAAGGCAGCAGCTCTTTACAAGGCATATGGACCATGGTTTACGTCTCAAATCGTTGTGACGATGCTTGTGAAAAAGCAGTTGCAGATATGAAAACTATTCGTACACTTATGAACGCTGATATGCGAAGGATTCAAAGAATGATTATTATCGAGGACGGCTCAACAACGAAAAGCAATGATGAGGACTTGATTAAGGCAAGAGTGACTAGTGAAAAGCTTACACAGAGGCTTAAAAAATATACCGAAAATGCCATGTATTTAATTGATCCAATTGGCAACATAATGCTCTATTATGAGCCCCAAAATATCGACATCAGGCTCGTTATAAAAGACCTTAAGCGACTATTTAAATATTCCAGAATAGGTTAATGGGAACTATGCCATCAATTGCCGACTTGTTAGAACTTTGTAAACTCAAGGTAGTTTCGCTTATTATGCTAACGGCAGTTGTTGGAATGCTCTTGGCTGTGCCATACCTGCCAAACCTGTTGCTTATAATTGCCGCCTCTGTAGGCATTGCGCTTTCGTCAATGTCAGCGGCAGTTTTTAACCATATTGTCGATGAAAAAATCGATATTCAAATGTCAAGAACAAGCCGTCGTCCTTTGCCTCAAGGCAAAGTAAGCAGAAATCAGGCGCTAATCTGGGGTTTGTTTTTGGGGTTTCTAGGGATAGGTATGTTGATTGTTTATGTTAACTCGCTGACAGCTGTTTTAACATTTCTCTCTCTTATTGGCTATGCAGTTTTTTATACCATGTATTTGAAACGAGCCACACCCCAGAACATAGTTATTGGGGGAGCTGCTGGAGCGGCGCCTCCAGTCTTGGGCTGGACTTCAGTTGCAGGATTGCAAGGCATTGAATATGCGCTGTTGCTTTTTTTGATAGTGTTTATTTGGACTCCCCCTCATTTTTGGGCGCTGGCGATTCATAGGCATGAAGAATATAGAAAGGCCGACGTGCCAATGCTGCCGGTCACCCATGGGCTTCAGTTTACTAGGGTGCAAATTCTTCTTTACACAGTGCTTTTGTTTATTGTCACTCTTCTGCCATATTTAACGGGCATGAGTGGAGTCATTTACTTGGTTTCTGCGGTTATGCTCGGAGTGCTTTTTTTGGGCTACGCTATTAAGATTTGTCGTGAACCTGACAATCCAAAAATAGCCTTTAAAACATTCAAATATTCAGTCAACTACCTAATGGTTTTGTTTGTTTCTCTTTTGGTTGACCATTATCTTTTGATAACTTTTGGGGCTGTCTCATAGTCATGAAAGGGGCGCTTTAAGCCTTCAAAGCGACAGCAAGGATTGGCCTAACTTAGTGTATCGATAATCTTGTCAAGCGCTTCCGCCATTGGTTGTGGTTCGTGAGGACTGGTTAACAGCGCCGTTAATTTCAAGTCAGGATTAAATAATAAAAAACTAGCTGTGTGGTCAACATCATAGTGTTCATGTGAGCCAACCTCTTGATGTTCATGACTACTGTGGTCTGATTGAGCTAATTTTTGAGACTCAACGACTTGATGATAAACACCCAAAGATTTGCTAATAGCTTCTAGTTCCTGGTTGTGTGCTGTCAACCCAAGAAAAGACGAATTAAAGGCGCCAGCAAATTGGTCAAGCACTCCTAGGTCACGAGCTGGGTCCACCGAAACAAAAACAACTTGAAGCTTGTCCTTGTTCTTCATCATCTCAAAACTGAGGTTGATTTTTGAAAGGTCTATAGGACATACATCTGGGCAAGAGGCGTAGCCAAAATACATAAGAACCCATTTCTCTTGAGATATATCAGACAAACTCAATGATTCAGATTGATCGTTTATAAATTTAAGCTCTTCAGAAAAAGGTTTAGCTTCGGGATAGATTGACGCTGTAGGCGCAACTGATTTTTTAAGCTCTTCAATGTTCTCTTGTCCACCAAAGTATAGGGCGCCAGCAATAGCAAAAAGAAGCACTAGGGAACTATTTTGTGTAACAAGCCAATCAAGCTTAATAAAAGGCCTAGGCCAACAGCATTGTGTAAAACCGCTACAAGTATGGGTAATGATAAAACAACATTCATAATGCCCAACACTACCTGCAGCACTAATAGCGAGAGTATCATCAATAGATTATTTTTAAGTCTGGGATAGTTTCTAAAATTGATAATCAAAAAGGCCAATGACAAGGTTACAACAAGAGCCCCAATTCGATGAAGCATTTGAATTGCGCTTCTGGTTTCACTTTCAAGAACACCAAACTCATAATCTATGCCAAGCGGCCCCCAAAAAAACGCATTTTTGAAATCCAAGTTGTCCGGCCATAACTCCCCCAAACAGGTTGGAAAGTATTCCCCACAAGAAAGTGAAGCATAGTTCGAGCTTGTCCATCCCCCTAAAAAGATTTGAACCAATAATAGAACAATAGAGGCGGCCAGTATTAATTTATGGCGCTTTATAATAGGCTGGTTAATTCGGTTTGGAACGTTTTGGTTTAAAAGAAGCCATAGCAGCAAAACGGTTGTCGCAAAGCCTCCCATTAAGTGCATCGAAACTATGCCAGGGTGGACCAACTCGGTAACTGTCCACATTCCTAGGGCGCCCTGGAATCCAACCAACAGAACCAAAAAGGCAGGAAGCTTGATTGATTGATAACGCGGCGTTTTACGAAAGGCTGCAAGGAAAAAAATTGCAATGATTAATAGCCCTAGGATCGAGGCCGCGTATCTGTGAATCATCTCTTTCCATGCCTTCGCTACATCAAGAGGCCTCTCAAACTCACTCGAGGCAACATCAGGAACAATTAGTTTGCCGTAGCATCCTGGCCAGTCAGGACAAAGGTTTAGTACAGGCACATTTTAATGAAGCGAGCCCGCAAAGAAAGCTATATTTTTATCTAATTCTAAAACCATAAAAAGGTAAGCAAATATTGGATTTTTTTTATATAATTATGACTGCCAATATTTCTGCTTTGATTCAAGATTCAGCGTTAATGAAAAAAGTTCAATTCACATTGAGAATAAAGGCGGATTATTGCTTGGTAAAAAAGCAATAAACAGGTATCATTTGTTTGTTTTTTTGTCTGTAATCGCTTGAAAAAGATTAAATTTGGAGAATCTATGAAACAATTGTTGACCCTGACAGGCGCAATTGCCGCATTAATGAGCTCGGGAGCTGCGATAGCAGAATACGGTCTGAACATGACAAAAGGCGTGTCCACTATAAGTGGAGATATCTATAGTCTGCATATGATGGTTTTCTGGGTATGTTTCGCTATTGGTATCGTTGTTTTTGGCGCAATGTTTTATTCAATCATCACCCACAGAAAGTCCAAGGGCGTCAAAGCGGCTCATTTTCATGACAGCACAACCGTTGAATTTATCTGGACAGGCATTCCCATCCTAATACTCGTAGCAATGGCGATTCCAGCGTCCAAAGTCCTGATTGATGTTGAGGTCTTAGATAAGGCTGATATGACTGTTAAGGTTACCGGTCATCAGTGGAAGTGGCAATATGACTACCCTGAAGAGGGCATAGGATTTATGTCCAACCTTGCTCAATCCTCTCGAGATGCTATTACGCAGGATGACAAGCCTGAAAACTATCTTTTAGAGGTTGACAAACGTTTGGTGTTGCCTGTGGATACCAGGGTGCGTTTTCTGATAACTGCAAATGATGTAATTCATGCCTGGTGGGTTCCGGATTTCGCAGTCAAGCAAGACGCCAATCCTGGCTTTATTAACGATGCATGGGTCGAGGTTACCGAAGAAGGAACTTACAGAGGGCAATGTGCTGAACTCTGCGGCAAAGACCACGGCTTCATGCCAATTGTTGTCGATGTTGTTTCTAAAGACGCTTTTGCGGCATGGGTTGCTGAGCAAAAAGCTGAGAAAGCTGCAGCCGTTGCAAGTGCGACAAAGACCTGGTCAGAGGACGAACTTGTTGCAAATGGTGAGGTTATTTATAATGTCAACTGTTCGGGTTGCCATCAAAAAGATGGCTCAGGCATTCCAGGCGCCTTCCCGGCAATGACAGACTCAACTATTGCCAATGGCCCTGCTGCCGATCATTTGGACATAGTGATTAATGGCAAGGGCGGTATGCCTGCCTTCAAAATGCTGGGAGACGCTGACCTAGCCTCAGTGATTACTTATGAAAGAAGAGCCTTTGGCAACAATGGCTCCGTTGTTCAACCATCAGATGTTACGTCTGCACGTTAATTTAAGGAGATACGAATGAGCACCATTTCAGCAGTAGCAGCACACGATGATCATCATGGACCTGAAAAGGGCCTATTAAGATGGGTGAAAACAACCAACCATAAGGACATTGGTACGCTCTATCTCTGGTTTGCCTTTTTAATGTTGCTTTTAGGCGGCGCATTTGCAATGGGCATTCGTGCCGAGCTTTTACATCCCGGCTTACAATTAATGGACCCACAGTTTTTTAATCAATTAACAACGATGCACGGCCTGATTATGGTTTTTGGCGCCATTATGCCCGCTTTTGTAGGCCTTGCTAACTGGCTCATCCCGATGATGGTTGGAGCGCCCGATATGGCCTTGCCACGTTTGAACAACTGGAGCTTCTGGATTCTGCCATTCGCCGGGGCAATTTTGTTGAGCACATTTTTTATGGAGGGTGGAGCGCCAGCTTTCGGTTGGACATTTTATGCACCACTTTCAACCACTTTTGCGCCTGACTCAACTGACTTCTTTATTTTTGCAATTCACTTGTTGGGCTTCTCCTCAATCATGGGGGCGATTAATATTATTGCCACCGTCCTTAACATGAAGGCTCCAGAGATGAGGTTAATGGATATGCCATTGTTTGTATGGACCTGGCTTATTACATCTTTCTTGTTGATCGGTGCGATGCCTGTTTTGGCTGGTGCCGTAACAATGATGCTTACAGACCGTAACTTCGGCACTGCGTTTTTTGATGCAACTGGCGGCGGAGATCCGGTAATGTTCCAGCATATTTTTTGGTTCTTTGGCCATCCTGAAGTCTATATTATGATTTTGCCGGCGTTTGGTGTTATCTCACATATCCTTCCGACCTTTGCACGTAAGCCTTTGTTTGGATATACGTCAATGGTCTATGCAACCGCCTCAATTGCTTTCCTGTCCTATATCGTTTGGGCACATCACATGTTTTTAACGGGCATGCCGGTGGCAGGAGAGCTCTACTTTATGTATGCGACGATGTTGATTGCGGTGCCGACTGGTGTAAAAGTTTTTAACTGGGTGGCGACAATGTGGAAGGGTTCTATGACTTTTGAAACGCCAATGCTTTGGGCTATATCGTTCGTTATACTTTTTACAATTGGTGGATTTTCTGGATTAATGTTGGGTATCGTCCCAGCTGATATTCAGTATCACGACACCTATTTTGTGGTTGCGCATTTCCACTACGTTCTGGTAACAGGAGCGTTGTGGGGGATTATTGCTGCAGTGTTTTACTGGCAATTTGCTGACTTTAACTACATCTCTTCAATTGGAGGTTTCGCTTTCGGTTTATCGTTTCTACTGTTTGCTTATATTGTTGTTGACTGTATACGTAATGGAAAGCCTGCAGATTCACGGCCCTGGTATAGCGCCAAGGGGCTTGAATGGACGCTGCCATCGCCGGCACCGTACCACAGTTTTAATTCGCCACCTGCTCGTGCGGACATTTTGGCAGAGTCGCAACACAGCTAATGGCTGATAATAAAAATAAAAAAGGTGCCATCATAACTGCTCTTATAGTTGGCGCCGTTGCAATAGGAGTATATGTAGCGACCATTATGCTTAATGGTTGATTATGGAAAGAAAAAAAATAACAAAAGGGTTTTGGATCAAACTAGTTTCGGTCCCCGTCTTGATGTTCTTTTTTGCTTTTGCGCTGGTCCCGATTTATGAAGTCTTGTGCGAAATCACTGGATTTAATGGGACGACCGGAAGGGTAGAAGCTGAACAGCAATACGAAGTGAATGAAGAGCGACTAGTTGAAGTAAGTTTTTTCGCATCAACGATGCCTGGATTTCCGGTACAGTTTGAACCCAAGGTTAGCTCAATTGAGGTTGTCCCTGGAAAGTTTTATACTGTTAGCTATGTTGCCAAGAACAACACAGACGAGACAGTGATTGGACAGGCCATACCGAGTGTTGCACCTACAGATGCAGCACTTCACTTTAAAAAATTAGAGTGTTTTTGTTTTGTTAGGCAGGAGTTCAAGCCGCATGAAGAGGTTGAAATGAACCTCCGATTTGTAATTGAGCCGGAAATGGAAGAAAGAATTAAAGACGTAAGTCTGTCATATAATTTTTTTAAGTTAGAGAGTTAAAGAGAGGAAGAAAAATGAGCAATCAAGATTATTATATCCCTCATGGCACCTACTGGCCAGTTATTGGCTCAATAGGAATATCTACAACGTTCGTTGGTTTTGCCAATCTAATGCATGATGTCAGCTGGGGAGCTCCCGTTATGGGATTAGGGCTTACTATTCTTGTATTTATGCTGTTCGGCTGGTTTGGAACTGTAGTCAATGAAAGCATTAGCGGCACCTACAACAAGCAAGTAGACAGAACATTTCGTTGGGGCATGAGCTGGTTTATTTTTTCCGAAGTTATGTTCTTTGCCGCATTCTTTGGTGCTCTATTCTACGCAAGGATTCTCAGCGTTCCTTGGCTTGGTGGTGCAGACAACAACATGTTTACCCCTGAGCTGTGGGAAGGGTTTAAGGCTACCTGGCCGTTGATCAATACACCTGGCGCTATTGGACAAGGTGGAACAGCTTTTTCTACTAACTTTAAATTGGTTGATACTTGGGGATTGCCAGCAATTAATACAGCCCTCCTATTAAGTTCAGGTGTTACCATTACATACGCTCACCATGCGTTACGCAAAGGCCATCGCAATGCATTGATTGCTTGGATGATCGCGACAATCGCTCTGGGCGTATTGTTCTTAGGGTTCCAGATTACTGAGTACGGC
>LULY01000090.1_pt1 | contig 9437 bp, 19 predicted proteins | sample 730031 | NCBI WGS metagenome assembly LULY01 (sample SAMN03860277, study PRJNA289734) | marine metagenome | biome: seawater column; feature: ocean; material: water; isolation source: Red Sea water column Station 91 - depth 200m | place: Saudi Arabia: Red Sea | collected 2011-10-15 | depth 200 m
ACAAAGAGCGAGTTCTTAAATCAATTGGTTAAGGATAATGACCTTGATCGCAAAGAGGATATCTTTAAGATGCCTCTTGGTGGTAAGGAGGTTGCTATCATAACCAGGACAGGTATCGAGAAGATACAATACAACAATGATATCGAGGTGAAGTTCAGTGCCGAGGTGTTGAAGGAAGACTTCGCTGTAATGAAGGCTACTGCCCAGAAGAATGGGCTTGCCATTGAAACATATGGCAGTGCATTGATGGGGCAGGGTGGTAACTGTCGCAGTAACTATGTTGCTGAGATGGCAGAGAAACGCGCACTGGCAAGGGCTGTACTCAAACTATCTGGTGCATACAAACATGGAGTTTACGCAGAGGACGAATCAGATGACTTCAAACAAAGGAACAAAGAAGAAGGCAAAGGCAAAGATCCCTTCTAATGGTAGACGTAAGAAGAACGCTAAAGAAATCAGGAAAGATACTGATGCGATGTTTGATGCTTTATGGACACTGTATTATGCAAGCCATAAGTGGGCTGAAGAGGCTAGTGATTGTGAGTTCATATACAAGAGGATGGCATCAGAGTATAATGACAATCTAAGAGAGGCAGTGCATAAAGCTTGCTGGGCTAATCAAACAATGGAGAAAGAGTACGTTGCGGACGACTTACAAGGATGCTGGGATACAACGTCCTACTCAGGACTCTACAAATCTAAAGCTGCTTGAGGATGAACAGGAGAACCGGCGGTACTGGTTTGCTCGCCACTGTCATAAGTATGGCAGCACACTAGCACCGTCTGGTATCTCTTGGGATGATGTGTTCGAGAGGAACGAAGGCATAACTCTGAAAGAGTATATAAAGTTTGCCAAGAAAAATAAACTAGGGGAGAAATATGGAATTCAGAACAAATCTAGGTGAGACAGTATTCAAACAGAAGTATGCCAGTAATCCTTATGAAACATGGGCAGACAGGGCACATACCGTGGTCAACTATGTATGTGGTGATGTAGATGGTGACAAGAATAACCTGATGTCTAAGGGAGATAGGGATCAACTCACCCAGTATATATCTGAATTCAAATTCATGCCTGGTGGCAGGTACTTATGGTACTCAGGAAGAGATGCGAGGTTCTTTAATAATTGTTACTTGTTGAGGTTGGAGGATGACAGTAGGGAGGAATGGGCTGGCGTTACTCAGAGGGCAATGTCCTGCCTGATGACAGGTGGTGGTATCGGGGTAGACGTGTCGATCTGCCGTCCATCTGGTCGCCAACTCCGCCGAACTGGTGGCGTAGCGTCAGGCCCAATTCCTTTACTGTATACCTTAAATGAGGTAGGAAGGAACGTAATGCAGGGTGGTAGCCGTAGGTCTGCACTGTATGGTAGCATGAACTGGCAACATGAGGACGCCAAGACTCTGCTTCACTCAAAGAACTGGCATGATATGTTCCTTGGTAACAATAAAGAATATACAGTGGCAGACATGAAGAAGCTGGACTTTAATTATGCTGCCCCACTTGACATGATGAACATATCATTGAACTACGATGACGCATGGCTTAATGGCAATGGGGATGATGTATTTACAGAGAACTGTAGGCAAGCCTTGATGACTGGTGAACCTGGGTTCTCATTCAACTTCGGAGAGAAGCAGAATGAAACGCTACGAAATGCTTGCACAGAAATTACATCGGAAGATGACAGTGATGTATGTAATCTTGGCTCTGTTAACCTTGCGAATATTAATACGATTGAAGAACTTAAGGATGTGGTTAATCTCTCAGCGAAGTTCCTAGTCTGCGGTTTAATCAGAGCGCACTTGCCTTATAAGAAGGTAGAGAAGGTAAGGCAACAGAACTCTCGTATTGGTCTAGGCCTGATGGGGCTACATGAGTGGCTGCTTAAAGGTGGATACAAATACGAGATGAACGATGAACTTAAAAGGTGGATGAAAGTTTATGAACAAGAAAGTAAACGAGCAGCAGATGAACACTGCGATAGACTCTTTCTTAACCGTCCCAAGGGATATAGAGCAATTGCTCCTACAGGTACAATTTCTATACTCGCAGGAACAACCAGCGGTATTGAACCTATTTACGCAGTGGCCTACCGTCGTCGCTACCTTACGGACGGAACCAGATGGAAGCATCAATTTGTCGTTGACGGGACTGCAGAGTCACTGATAGGTGACGGCATAAAGCCAGAGGATATAGAGTCTGCTGTTGACCTGGCTGCTGACCCAGAGAGAAGGATCAAGTTCCAGTATGAACTACAGAAGTATGTGGATCATGCAATAAGTTCCACGTTAAACCTGCCTCAATGGGGCAGTGAGTTCAACAATGAGGATAAGGTGCCAGAGTTTGCTAAGATAGTAAGGAAGTATGCACCTGGATTAAGAGGTCTTACCCTGTATCCAGATGGATCGAGAGGTGGTCAACCAATCTCTTCCTGCTCCTATGAAGAGGCTCACTCTAAGAGGGGTGTAATCTTTGAGGATAACAGTGAAGAACAATGCTTATCAGGAGTATGTAACATATGAAAAAATTTGCTTATGGAACAAAACAATTTGACAATCAAAAATTAGATATAGGGTCGGTCAGGCACAATCGAGTTAAAGATTTTTGTTTATGTATAAGTATATTTGATCGCGCTGAAGCACCAATAGAGACAGATGAAGATTATCCGGGAGAGTGGTGGTATGCTTTCGATGATGGTGTAAGTTTAGTTGCTCCACGCGAAGAACAAACTGAGTGGGGCAGAATAAACTGTGCCTCATTTATAGCATGGAGGATGGCGGGCTTAAATGAGATAGGAAAAATGAAAAAACCAACACTCGTACCTGAAAATGATCCCAACGTTAGTCAAATTGAACTTATGTGGCCTTGGGATCATGATGTCAAACCTATTGAGGAAGAGATAGGATATAAACCATCCATGAGAAGAATGAGATCATGGATGAAAGTAAGAAAATCAGATGAAATATTATGGAACTATTACCTTACACAAGGCGAAGGAATTGAACCTAAGATATGGCATGATAATTATGAAGCGTTCTACAGCAGTGAAGAACTTGATTGGTATAGCGATCTTCCAGGATATGATGATGGTCGAGGCGTTTATATGAACGATGGTGTATATATGACGCCGAGTAGTCCGAAAACTATAATACAAAGCATTGCAAATCCTCTTAGCATGGAAGAAATAGAAGAAATTAATGAACCTTTGTATTGAAAAATTATATAGGAGTATGTAACATATGATTAAATATAAAACTACGCCATACACAAAGACCGATGGTAAATACTATAAGGATGATCCAGAAAAAATGCGTATTCGAAACGGAATCCGCCCTGCAATCTATAAGTCTGCCGGGGGATTCAAGAATTTTTATGCCTTATCTAAAAGTGAACGACAAAGATTAAGAACTAAAGCAAAAGAAGAACTTAAAGACCTTATATATAATATCGCTCCACCACGTAACTGGACAAGGACTAAACGAAAGCTGCCTAAAGTAGACAGGCCAAAAAGTATAAGGATAACAACTAAAAAGGTTGTTGATTCTAGGGGGTATGTTTATATATTTAAAGACCATATGAAGTCTGATGGCCTTTATAAAATAGGCGCATCCCATGAACCACAAGAGAGATTAGATCAAGCTAATACATGGGGCGACTTTGAAAGTATATATGAATCAGAAGAGGTTGCTGATTGTTCGAAGATAGAAAAAGAAGTACACCAATCTCTTAGAAAGTATCAAGTAAAAGGAGAGTGGTTTAATGTTCCAGAAGATATAGCAATCAATACAATACAGGAGTTAGTTAATGAAAGTTTTAATCACGCTGTTGCTAGTTAGTGTGTTGGCTGGGTGTGCCTTTACCACCTCGTTCCAGGCAGGTAGAGTTGGAGTAGGATATACATCTGCAATCCATGTTACTCAAGAGTAAGAGATGGGAAAGCAGAAAGTATTTAAACTGGATAGCAACACTATCCTGTGCTAACTGTGGTATTATAGATGAAACTATAGTACCGCATCATGCAATAGATATCAGCGCAATAGCAGGGAGAGTATCTAGCAAAGGTATAGGTATGAAGACGAACGATTGGTTAGCAATGCCGTTATGCTACACCTGTCATAGTAAGTTGCACAATGGAGACAAGAGTATTCTATCTTGTCAACCATTATTTATATTCGACACACTTGACAAAGCATTTAAGTGTGGTATAATAGGGATAATGGTAGACTTTACAGGAGATTACTGATGATAACAGAAGAGAGAGTAGAGAAGTCTATACGTTACATGGCTGAAAGCGATGAGCCTTATGCTTATGCTCACGCCAAGGCTAAAGCAGTAGAGAAGGAAGAAAAGATTGTAAAGGCTCAAGCATTTATTAATGCGAAGAGACTATACGATACAATAGCAGAAGCAAATGCTATTGCTGAAAGTTCCAGGGAATATAAAGACTGGAAAGAAAGATGGGAGAACGCTCTGGCTGACGTTAAGTTATTAGAGAATAAACGTGAGACAGAGAAAGTAATATGGGAAACATGGCGTACTGAACAGGCCAACTTACGAAACACATAGGAGATTACAATGCCTGAATGGAATGGTGAACAGAAGGACAATGATGGTGCAGCATTTGAAGTAGAGAAGCCTAAGAAAGAGGACTGGCATGATGATTGGTCAGGCCGAATCCAGGTAGATGGCTCAATGTACTGGCTGGGTATCAGAGATATGGTATCTAAAGCAGGTAAGCCCTACAAAAAAGTAAGGGTGAACCCCATTACTGAGAATTATACAGCCAGAGCCAGGGAGGGAGAGCAAGCCTCTAGGGACGATATACCGTTTTAAATGGAGGGACGTAGGGGGGTATCACTGCCCCCCTTAACGTCCAATACAGGTCAATACAGGAGGTCTGATGGCGAATTACACTATACAATACTGGGATGGAGATGACATAGACCTGGAGTATGATGATGTCAAGCATACCTACATGGTTGGTGACCGTAAAGTTCCCTCTGTGACCAGGGTAGTTGATGCTGTCTTTCCAAAGCACCTTACAACATGGGCTGCACAGGCTGGTGCTGACTACTGGGCTAATAACTATGGCGATGACGAGGATATGTATAATGGCATACTCAATGCCCATAAACAGATCAGCCATAATGCCCAAGAGGTGGGACTAGAGGTACACAAATGGATAGAACTCTACATCAAGGTCAAGATGATTGATGGTGAGACAGCAACAGAATATCCAGAAGCAGTTAAGGTTCCAATGCAGAACTTCCATGACTGGGTAGAGTCAAGAGAGATAGAGTGGCTTGCTTATGAGAAGAAGGTTTACTCCAGAAGCTGGGAGTATGCAGGAACCATAGATGCTCTGGCTAAAATTAATGGTAAGTTATGTGTCATTGACTTTAAGACTAGCGCAAAGATATATAAGGAATACTATCTACAGGTGTCAGCATACTGCAATGCTATAGGTGAGATGATGGGTGAACTACCTAAACTTGGCGTAATAGTCAGGCTCGACAAGGAGGAGGAGAAGTTTCAAGAGGTAGCGTTTGATCCCTGGCAGCACAATGACGTGTTCATTGATGCGTTGAATATAAAAAGGTTTCAATCAGAGAGAATTAAAAAGGTGAAACTATGAGGGAGGAAGAGAGTATTGTATGGATGATGTGTCATCACCTGAAGGCTGCGTGTACCCTGATGAATGTATGCCTTGACAATGACCTGGTGGTTGATAAACTTTTACTGGAACACTTGCTTGATAGAGCGAAGGAGGCAGAAGATAATTGGGAAGAGCATATGTGGTTGACTTTCTTAAGGAAAGTTAAGCAACCAGAAAATGTAGTGATGTTTAATCCAGAAATAAGAGGACCAGACAAATGAAAATCGCACACTTAGATTTAGAGTGTTCAAATCTAAACGCAGATTGGGGAGTCATTATATGTGGCTGTATTAAATGGGACAATGGTAAGTCAAAAGGAAAACTAGAGTCATTCCGTATGACCGACTATGATCAGAAAGATATGATGGATGACTCTGGTGTATGTATGGCAATGAGAGACGCGCTTGACACAGCAGATATGTGGGTGTCATGGTATGGTGCTAAGTTTGACATCCCATACTTGCAAGCTAGGCTCCTAAACCATGGAGAGAAAACAGCCAGCACACTTACGCCTCATGTAGATTTATGGAGAACCTCAAGATATCAGTTAAAGGTATCGAGCAATAGGCTGGCTAATGTGCAAAGATTCTTTAAACTAAAAGCAAGTAAAACTCCCATAGATCAAGGAGTCTGGTTTAAAGCTATAGCAGGACATAGCCCATCAATGAATGAGGTGGTTAAACACTGCAAAGAAGATGTCAAGATGTTAGAGGAGATGTATCATATATTCCTTCCCCTAATCAAGGGTCATCCTAACATTGAGTTATTTAAGGAGAAGCCAGTTGATGATCCTACCTGTCCAAAGTGTGGGTCATCCCATCTATGGAGACATGGGTATAAGGTTACGAAGACTCGGAAGTATCAGAAGTGGCACTGTCAGAACTGTGGCTCTGTGTCGTCGAATCGTTCGTCGGAGGTGGTGCAGCAACCACCCCTAACAGCTTAATTTCCTCTACACAGCCGATGGGAAAGGCTGTAATACCAAAGGGGGTACCTTGTGGATCATCTGCCTTGACCACAAGTGTACCCCCTATTTTTATTTCTTTATCATCTTTAGATACAAACCATCCAATGCTTTGAAAAGTATGGCAGAACACCTCGTTAGCTGGTGTCCAGTCTGATGTCTGCAATATATCTCGCCATGTTACAAGGACGAGTTGTTTCTCTTCCATTACTTTTTCTTTTTCCCCTTGAATTGAATTGGCCCTGGTAGCAGCCAGGAGAACAGCATCGGAACGATTACTATCAATATTAATGCCCAGCCTCCCATAGATATCAGCTTGCCTAACAGAGTCCAGAAATTATCAGGGGCTTTATTTACAACGGTGTCAGCAGTGACAGAGATAGGTTCCCCTTTAACGCTCTTTTCCGCAGTCAATGCAGAGGCAGTCGCAGCCGTCAGGCCCGACGCTACCGTCGGTACAATCACACCCCCCGGCAAGACACTCGTTACACCAGCAACTGCGGAAGTCGCTGCCCCTGTTATCAGACTGCTCTTTAACTTTGGCAAACTGCATCCTGCGATACTCAGTGAGAAAAGGGCTAGGCAAAGATACCGAGCGCAACGATTAATAGTAACACCCCCCATATCCAAGGCTTTGAACGAACCTCGTCCAACAACTTTTTTAATGCGTCCATTTATTGTCTCCATTAGTCTAATTGAAAACTTGATCCGCACCCACAGGAATGTGCACCAGTGGGTGGTGTGAATTTAAATGATGGTCTGAATGGATCATCATCCCAGTCCATCTCTGCATCTCCTAGTAAATTAAGAGAGGCAGAATCAGAGAAGATTGTGTCCGAAAGCATCTGTGCGTCCGAAGGGATCTCTGATGTTCCTTTTAACTTTATCTGGTATCCTGAACATCCACCACCCTCAAGACATACCTCAAGGAAGCCCTCTCCATTAAGGACTTGATCTACTTTATTCTGTGCTGCTTCAGTGATTACCATCAGTCAAGTATCTTCCTTACAACTTCCCTTCCTTCCCAGTTATCTTCTACTGCTACCCTATGTTTCTCACAAGCGTATCTGGTATTTGTGTCAGCATTATCTTTCCAGCCATTCCTAGATAGAGTTCTCTTCATGGCAAGGCATCCAGGCACACCCATCTCTACCCATTCACCTTGCTCATTCTCATGGTGACCCATAAACTCAATGACATTACCATTGAGGAACAGCATAAGAACAAACATTGTTTTAATAATCATTGTGCGTTACCATTATGCGCCTTTAAGTCTGCGACTGTATCCTTCAATGTTTCCACTTTACCCTCAAGGGTTTCGATTCTCTGCTTATAGAAGTCAAGAGTGAGTGCCTGTTGCTGGTCAAATGGTGCTTTACCTGTCTCAATATTGTGGAGAAGTTTGTCGAACTCCCCCGATAAATGCTCAATTAACATGAACTGTTCTGCATCTGCAGGGAGGGAACCGAGGTCACCTCTAGGCCACTTGATCCTGAACTCCGTGTTCTTTATAAGGTCTGCTTGCATCAAGATGTTGTTCGTTTCAATCCGATTGAGTCTTTCAATGATACCAAAGTAAGCCCATACCCCTAACGCAACAGAAGCAATCAAGGAAATCAGATTGCGAACAGGCATAGCGAATTTAGTTCTATCGCTTACATCAATCGCGTCGCTCACTAATAATCACCATAACCTTTGGTGCTTTGCTGTATTTGATTACCCTGTAAAGCCTCAAACAATCTTGAGTGCTGGTTCTCTATGGCATCGTTACGGTCATTTATTTTCTCTAACTCTTTACTGAGTTGTTCTACCCTGAACCCCATGACATCAAGACCTTCAATTGCTTTCTCTATGGCGGGAATAGAAGTCCCCTGTATACCGCCAAGCCTTTCAACCTCAGAAGATAAACTAGCAGCCCACCATATCCCGGCAGCCGTCTGGCTCACTAGAAAAATAATAATGCCGAAGAATTTAGCATCTATATTCATCGAGTTGATAGTTTCTCATTGAGATGTTTTATCTTATCTGATACTGTGCCTGTAAGTATCCAAGGTATAAACCCATGCACTAAGGCAACAACAGATAATACGACAAGTACAGCGCAAAGATAGAGAGTAAAGCGTAGATGCTGAACATAAGACTCCTTAACTATTTGTAAGTGATTGCATTTCATTTGAATATGTACCATAGAAGTCCAGAGAGCGCAGCAATATCGACACAGATAGACCAACACAGGTATGCTTTAAGAGCGTACCTCTTCCACTCAGCGCGGTCTCTGATATGTTGTACTGGGTAAAACAATTGCATCTAACTTTTCCTCTAATCTAATTAGGTGATCCATAATCTCACCGAACTGGTCATCTGTTCTTGCAACCACCCTTTCTAATCTATTCTCAACATTCTCTAACTGGAAAGATTGTATCGCTACGCTTTCTCTTAGATCATAGATGAACGTGAACCCACCGATTATCAAACCTACAGTGGCTACTATATGGCCTACAGATAGGCTCTTAGTCAGTTGGGTTCCATTGCTCATAGTTGTAGTTTCTCCGCTTCATCTCCGGGGTGAATTATATCCCACTGTGTTCCACCTGTAATGGCGCAGACTACTACCGCACCTTCATCCTGATGAAAACTTAGGAATGTCCAAGAGGGTTTGTTAGGGTTATACATAATAGCGGCGAATGATGGCTCATCCTTCCTGTTTATCCACCCCTTCCCAATAGGGTATTCCCCTAAGATATCCTGATGGTATTCAATTGCTTCCTCAACACTATCCCAGCACACAGCCTTGATCGGGAATTCTGTAGGAA
>LULY01000089.1_pt1 | contig 9408 bp, 8 predicted proteins | sample 730031 | NCBI WGS metagenome assembly LULY01 (sample SAMN03860277, study PRJNA289734) | marine metagenome | biome: seawater column; feature: ocean; material: water; isolation source: Red Sea water column Station 91 - depth 200m | place: Saudi Arabia: Red Sea | collected 2011-10-15 | depth 200 m
GGAGGCGGATGCGCTCGCGCCCCATGTGCGTCAGGCAGATGAAGCGGTCTGTATCGGTCCGCCACCGGTCGCACAGTCCTACCTCGATATAGAGCGAATACTGGCGGCAGCGCGGGAAACCAATGCTGGTGCGATTCATCCAGGGTACGGGTTTCTGTCTGAAAATTCTGAATTCGCGGCAGCCTGCGAGGCAACAGGCATCGTGTATATAGGTCCAAGCGCTGCTGCGGTAGAACTGATGGCGAACAAGGCGCGCGCCAAAGCCCATATGGCGTCGGCCGGTGTTCCCTGCGTGCCGGGTTACGCAGGGGAGGACCCGTCCGACGATGCGTTTATTGAAGCGGCCAACCGGATCGGCTATCCGGTGATGATCAAGGCCGCAGCAGGTGGCGGTGGACGGGGCATGCGCCAGGTCGACGACCCGGCGGGGCTGACGAAAGCATTGGCCCGGGCCCGCTCAGAGGCCCAGCACGCATTTGGTTCGGACGAGGTCATCCTGGAAAAAGCTCTGCAGGGGCCGCGTCACGTAGAAGTACAGATCATGGCGGATGAACAGGGTCAAGTGATTCACCTTGGTGAGCGTGACTGTTCAGTCCAGCGGCGCCACCAGAAAGTTATTGAGGAGGCGCCGTGTCCCGCGATGACCGACAAGTTACGCTTCGCTATGGGGGAGACTGCGGTTACCGCGGCCAAGAGTATTGGTTACCGCGGTGCAGGTACCGTCGAGTTCCTGCTCGACGAAGGTGATAACTTCTTCTTCTTGGAGATGAACACCCGGCTGCAGGTCGAGCATCCAGTCACCGAGATGATTACCGGACTCGATCTGGTGGCGATGCAGATTGATATTGCACAGGGTCTACCGCTGACACTGACCCAGGCGGATGTTCAGTTCAGTGGTCACGCGATCGAAGCCCGGCTGTACGCTGAAGATGTGGGCCGTGGTTTTTTACCCTGTACCGGTACAGTGGCGCTGTGGCAGCCCAGCACGGCCGAGCATATTCGCATCGATGCAGGCATCGACAACGGCCTTCATATTGGTCCTCACTATGATCCGATGCTGGCCAAGTTCATAGCCTGGGGTGAAGACCGGGAGAGTGCGCGGTGCAGGCTGGCCGATGCACTGAAAATGACCGTGCTGTTCGGGCTGACGACAAACCGGTCGTTTCTCGTCGATGCGCTGAATCAGCAGGCTTTTGCCGTGGGTTGTGTGACCACAGCATTTATCGAACAGGCTTTCGGACCAGAGGACCTGTCGCCCGCGGTACCCAGCGTCGAATGCGCAGCTGTGGCAGCGGTCATACAGTATCGATGGCAGCGGGATTCGGCCCGGCAGCGGGCTCTGTGGGTACCTGCCGATCTGCTGGACTGGTCCAGCACCGGTTCGCTGGTATCGCGTTACCGCTATGTGGTCGCGGGGAACACGCTCGACCTGAACGTGAGGGCCGGGGGTGAAGATTATCGGGTGCGATGTGAAAGCACAGAAATAACTGTTCGCATGGTAGCTGACAGTGACAATAAGGCCCGCATTGAGGTTAACGGGTGCACTGTTGATGTCGTTTATGAATCGCAAAGTGGAACTCGTACGTACCTCTTCATGGACGGCGAGGACTGGTGTTTTGACAACCAGATGGTAGCGGCGGCACTGCCGGAGACCGCAGTCGGCGACGGCCGCGTGATGGCGCCGATGCATGGCCGGGTCACCGAGATTATGGTCGAAGCTGGTGATGTTGTCCGGAAGGGCCAGCGCCTCGCGAGTCTTGAGGCGATGAAGATGGAGCACGAGATCGATGCGCCGGTAGACGGTACAGTCCATCAGGTCGTGTGCACACTCCAGGCTCAGGTGGCCATTGATGACGTGCTATTCGAGATCATTTAAGAAATGAGATTAAATGAACGGCCCGGAATTAAAAGGGGAATACGATGAAATCCGTTATCTGTGAAATGCTGGGTATCGAGTTTCCGTTACTGGCCTTTAGCCATTGCCGGGACGTGGTCGCTGCCGTATCCCGCGCGGGGGGTATGGGCGTGTTCGGTGCGGTCCGTTATTCACCCGAGCAGCTGCGCGAAGAACTTACCTGGATCGACGCGCATTGCGGAGGTAAGCCCTATGGTGTTGATCTGATTGTGCCCAATCGGTTTGAGGGCAAAGGTGAAGAACGCGACACTGTCGATCTGGTCAAGACGCTTCCCCGGAGTCATCATGAATTCATTTCCGGTGTCCTTCAGGCACATCATATTGACGGTGATGCGCTGGATAAAGAGGAGAATGGCCGGCTGAATTTCGCCCGCAATCTCGAAGAAGCGGGTGCCGCCGACATGCTGGATGTCGCTTTTTCTTTTCCGATCCGTCTCATAGCAAACGCTCTGGGTACGCCACCCCGGGTTATGATTGATCAAGCCAAGTCCCGCGATGTTCCGGTCGCGGCGCTGGTTGGTACCCGGGTCCATGCGGTTGCCCAGATCGCGGCCGGTGTAGATATTCTGGTCGCTGTGGGGGGTGAGGCCGGTGGCCACTGCGGTGATATATCGACCATGGTACTGATTCCAGAAGTGGTTTCCGTCGCGGGGGATACACCGGTGCTTGCAGCCGGCGGGATTGTCACCGGCCAACAGATGGCGGCTGCGATGGCCATGGGAGCGGCAGGTGCCTGGTGTGGTTCGGTGTGGTTGACGACGGTCGAGGCCGAGCCGTCACCGGTGATCAAGGAAAAACTGTTGTCCGCGACGTCCAGCGATACCGTACGCAGTCGTTCCCGGACCGGCAAACCTTCACGCCAGTTGCGCTCACCCTGGACCGATGCCTGGGAGCAGGGCGGTCAGGTACCTTTGCCGATGCCGTTGCAGTCACTGCTGGTGGAACCCGCACTGCTGCGGATCGACAAACTCGCCCAGAGCGGCCACGCTGGCGCTCGGGACCTGGCAACGTACTGGGTCGGTCAGGGAGTTGGATTAATGAATCAGGAACAAACAGCGGCGGCAGTAGTGCAGGAATTCAAGGCGGATTTTCTCGATGCCTGTGAGCGTTTAACTTCCAGCCTGGATGCTATGGCCTAGAGGGTCTGCCAATGTTTCAGCAACCAAACGATTTTAGGGATGAAAGCGAAGCGCTCTTCCGGTTAATCAGTGAACTGAGCGATGACCAACTCTGTCGTCAGACGCAGTTCAAGCACTGGACCATCAACGACATTATCACGCACTTGCACATGTGGAACTGGGCGGCGGATTTATCGCTGACCGATGAATCGGCGCTGCTTGAATTTATCGACCGGGTTAAATCCGCGATTCCCCAGATTGGCATGCGGCAGTTTGAAACCCACTGGATCAACGGTCTTGCCGGCCGGGTGCTGGTCAGCAGGTGGCGCGAGTATTACACCGACATGGCAACGCGATGGGTTGATGCTGACCCGAGAGTTCGCCTGAAATGGGCTGGGCCTGACATGAGTGTGTTGTCGAGTATTACCGCCCGGCTCATGGAAACCTGGGCGCACGGACAGGCTGTTTACGATCTGCTTGGCATCAAGCGGGTGGATACAGATCGTATCCAGAATATTGCGGTGTTGGGAGTGAATACATTCAAGTGGACTTTTCTTAATCGCAGCTGGGCGGTTCCCGACCAGGTGCCCGGCGTTGAGTTAGTGGCGCCCTCCGGGGAGTGCTGGAGCTGGAATGAATCCAATCGGGATGACCGGGTCAGCGGGTCTGCCACCGAATTCTGTCAAGTGGTCACCCAGACCCGAAATATCGCAGATACTCAACTGAAGGTTTCAGGTCAGATCGCCGAATGCTGGATGGCCAACGCTCAGTGTTTTGCAGGACCGCCCGAGACACCGCCAGTTGCCGGGACACGTACTTCCATCACCTAGTACTGGCATGGATCCCATTCTCCTTAACACTCAGTTGATCTTCAACGGTATTGCTGTTGGTTGCATCTACGGGCTGGTGGCGCTGGGGTTCGTACTCATCTACAAGGCGACCGAAGTCGTCAATTTCGCACAGGGCGAACTGTTGATGCTGGGTGCATTCTTTGCCTATACCTATATTGGGATTCTCGGGATGCCCTATTGGTTGGGTGCGTTGCTCGCGGTTGCCTCAATGGCAGTTTTTGGGGGACTTCTAGACAGTTTGGTGATGAGGCCGGTCGTCGGTCAACCGACATTCGCCTACGTGATGCTGACGATCGGGCTTGGGATCATCATCCGTGCCGTTGCCACGATGGTTCCGGGCTGGGGGGTGGAGACCTATTCAATCGATACACCGTACGCCAATGCTGTAATCAAGATGGCCGGCCTGGTGATCAGTGTGGATTATCTTGTCATCGTAATCGTAACCTGCGTGTTGGTGGCAGTGTTGTATGGGTTCTTTTCCTTTACCCGGATTGGCGTTGCCATGCAGGCCTCTTCTCAAAATCAGCTGGCTGCCTACTACATGGGAGTTCCGGTGAAGAGAGTATTTTCGATGATCTGGGGGATCAGCGCTTCGGTGGCGGCGATCGCCGGCATCCTGCTGGCACCAGTCGATCTGATTGATACTTCGATGGGATTTATCGGCCTGAAGGCGTTCCCGGCAGCTGTGCTGGGCGGATTCGGCAGCATTCCCGGCGCCCTGGTGGGTGGTGTCATCATCGGGGTCATCGAATCGTTGTCGGGGTTTTACCTGCCGCCCGGGTTCAAGGACATCGCGGCCTTTATTGTGCTGCTGGTGGTCTTGATCGTACGGCCGGAAGGGCTGTTTGGCGTGTCCACCAAGAAGCGGGTCTAGGGGTCAGCTTTTATGCGCTTCATATTCAAGACCACCTACCAGCAAGACATTCGCATGTACCGGCACGGCGGTGACATCTTCTGGTACGGCCTGCTGATGCTGGCGCTGCTGGTGGCACCTGCCGTGCTTGACGTTTACTACATCGGGGAGTTGACGTTGATGGCAATCTTTGCCATTGCCGGGGTTGGGCTGATGTTGCTGACGGGCTATACGGGCCAGATCTCACTGGGACACGCCGCCTTTTTCGGGGTTGGTGCCTATACCGAGGCAGTGCTGATCGAGGCCGGTTGGCCGTTTCTACTCTCGTTTCCAACCGCGGGCCTGCTCGCTGGTGCAGTCGGCGTTGCTATAGGACTACCGGCGCTCAGGCTGACCGGCTTGTATCTCGCGATCGCCACACTTGCCTTCGCATTTATTGTTGAGGAGGTGCTGGCCCGTTGGGAATCGGTCACCCACGGTTATGAGGGGATGCCGGTAGGCGATATCTCGCTGCTGGGCATGGAAATTGACATGGATATAAAAAATATCGAAGATTACCGAAATTATAAAGTTACTACCCAAAAAGCACAGGATGTATTGGGTGCAAAATTCAACGGATCCATTGAATCAATATTAGCCGAGCTTGCGGAAAATTTCCCTGAAGGGTTTGATTTCGATCAGGATGAATTTTATAACATCCGGGTATTTGAAAAACTATTTAAGGATGCCAATTAATGAAAGCAGAGAAGACACATATCCAAGGATTGACGGTGCTACATCCAAATGTATTCGAGGATGACAGAGGATTCTTTGTGGAATCATTCAAAGAATCCGTATTTAATGATCTTGGTATATCAATGCATTTTGTGCAGGATAATCATTCCCGCTCATCAAAAAATGTGGTTCGCGGGCTTCATTTTCAATGGAATCCCCCAATGGCAAAACTAATGCGCGTAACCAGAGGAAGTGCTTTTCTGGTTGCAGTAGATATTCGCCACGGATCGCCTACCCTCGGCGAATGGTACGGGCGGGAAGTGAATGACGAAAATAAACTGCAGATATTTGCACCTGCAGGCTTTGCACGAGGATTCTGCTCGCTGAGCGATATAACGGAAATTCAGTATAAATGCACAGGCGAATACAATTCTGCGGGCGAAGGAGGAATCTGTTGGAATGATCCTGAGGTAGGAGTTGAATGGCCGGTTGAAAACCCGATTTTGTCAGAAAAAGATCAAACGGCGCAAACACTCAGCCAATGGCTGAAAACCGAAGACAGCCGAAACTTTTCCGTTTAGTCCTTTTTCTCCTTTATCGTATTCTTCAATAAAACACCAGCACTTCCGGGATCCATTTCGCTTAACCTGATAAGGATTGCTTCTCTGCGAAGCGTTGTAAGTGCGGATGATAATTCTTCAGCGTGAGCCTTTATGAAGTATTGTGTACGCGCTCTGGGAAATTGCTCGTACACCAATTCAAACTGTTTCATCATTTCTTGAAATTCCTTTACTGCTTCATCGGGGGCGCCTAATTCAAACAATTCCATGGCATAATAGTAACTGAATTTTCCTTCTCTGTATGGTGTATTATCTGTGATGTCATTGATCAATTTCGTCCTGGATGACCATCCCTTTGAATAATCGGAACTGACACCGCGAAGGGCAATCGTCCGCGCTTTTTCAATATGTGGTGTGCCACGGAGCGGTTCGTAGGTGTCCATTTCTCCGGCAAGAATGAGATGGGCGTAAAATGAGAGCAACCCTCCCAGGGGATCAAATTGGACTGGATCATAGAAAATAGATCCGCCGGAGTTATAATAGAACTGAGCGGAACTGTCAAAATAGCGCTGATCGGAATCGGTCGAGAAAAGGGCCTGAATTAAAAACGTATTTTGGGATCCTTTGGAAACACCGCCTTCAAAAATGAGCTGAATATTGACCGGGATATTGAGATCTTTCCATTCATCGTCCCATACAGTGTACTGAAAATATCTCTGAATTTCCACAGCCAATGATGTGATTTCTTGACGTTCGCTCCCTCGCAATAGTCGGTCATTTAGTGTAACCGTTACTTTCCCGAACTGGCAAAACCCAGCTGAGATTAGGCAGCAAAAGATGGTGATTCTGAATGAATAGGTTTTTGATCTCATAACATCGGAAAATACAATACTTGCTCCGAGCCAACAATCATTCAAATTTAGATTACTTTCCCGTAATTTTTAAAATGGCAAATCTAAAGGATTTAATAGAAAAAAATTCAGAAGCTACGGAGATTTTGAAACTCGCCGGCAGTTTGGGTGAAAAATCCGGGATGGATACGTACGCGGTCGGCGGCTATGTTAGGGACTTATTTCTGGAAAGGCCCGTAAAAGAAATTGATCTGATGGTGGTCGGCGACGGAATCGCATTGGCGAAACTTCTGGCGAAAGAATTAGGCGTTAAAAAGGTAGTGCCGTTTGAAAAATTCGGAACTGCGCATATTCCGAGTAAACCGTTTCCAATAGAAGTTACCGGCGGTAGGACAGAAGCGTATGAAAAGGAATCAAGGAATCCTCAAAAAATTGAATCAGCGGATATCAATACAGATCTTATGCGAAGGGATTTTACCGTGAATGCTATGGCGGTAAACCTGATGCCGGACGCTTTCGGCGAATTGATTGATCCGTTTCAAGGCATTTCGGATTTACACGCAAAGCACCTGAAAACACCGCTCTCTGCCAATGAAACTTTTTCTGATGATCCTCTGCGGATGATGCGGGCCGCATATTTTGCATCCGAACTGGATTTTGAACTTGATGAAAAATGTCTAAAAGCAATGGTAAAAAACGCGGAACGAATCACCATCGTTTCTCAGGAACGCATTACCAACGAATTCACCAAAATACTGGCATCTCCAAAGCCGAGCATTGGTCTGCGGATTTTACAGGAAGTCGGGCTGCTGAATTATGTATTTCCTGAAATAGAAGAAATGGTTGGACTCGAGCAAACGAGCAAATGGCACCACAAAGATATTTATAATCATACCCTTCAGGTGGTTGATAATGCCGCTGCTTTATCTAACCAACCGAATCTTCGGTTTGCAGGTCTAGTGCATGATATAGCAAAACCGCGAACTCGCAGGCTTGATAAGAATAAAGGGTACACATTTCACGGACATGATGAAATTGGTGCGCGCATGCTAGGAAAAATTGCAAAACGGATGAAACTCTCTAATGAACTAAGGGATTATCTTCAAAAATTGACCAGGCTGCATCTGCGTCCGATTGCTCTGGCTCAGGAAAATGTGACCGATTCTGCTGTGCGAAGGCTGATGGTTGCAGCGGGTGATGAGATTGATGATCTCATGAAATTGTGCAGGGCTGATATAACCAGTCAGAATCCGGCATTGGTAAAAAAATACATGAGCAATTTTGAACGAGTGGAAAACAGAATGCAGGATGTTCAAGAAAGGGATGAAATGAAAGCATTTCAATCACCGGTGCGCGGGGATGAAATCATGAAAATTTGCGGACTGAAAGAGGGGAAAGCAGTCGGAAAATTAAAATCAGAAATTGAATCGGCCATCCTGAACGGTGACATCGAAAATACGCACGAAGCAGCGATGGAATTATTGTTGAAGAAAAAGGATGATATTCTCTCATAAAACAAGGAATCCTTTTCCTTGTGGCGGGAATGCCGATTAGACTAACTTAAGTGCTGAAACGGTATCCATTTTATGTCAAAATCCCAGAAAGTAACAAAAGAAGACGTATTGAAAATTGCGGAACTTGCTCAGCTCACTCTCAGCGAAGAAGAGCTGCCCGTATTTACGGAACAGTTCAATAAAATATTGGATCACATGGACCAGTTAAATGAATTGGACACGGACAATATTGAGCCGCTCAGCCATGTACTGGACCTTGTAAATGCGACTCGCAAGGATGAGCCTCAACCGTCGCTGGATCAGGAAGCAGTGCTGAAATTGGCTCCTCAATCGAAAGATGGACATGTCGCTGTACCGCCTGTCATTCAAAAGACAGAAAAAGGGTCTTCGCAGTGACCGCAGTCGGCGTCATTCCGGCCCGCCTCAATTCCGCTAGATTCCCCCGAAAGATACTTGCCCCCATCAACGAAAAGCCGATGGTTGCCGTAGTTGCAGAACGAGCGCAGCAGTCAGAATCGTTGGACAAAATCATTGTTGCTGTGGACAGCGAAGAGACGCAAAATGCGCTCAAGCATTTTAAGCTGAATACGGTGATGACGGCGGAAGATCATCAATCCGGTACGGACCGGGTTTCGGAGGCTGTTGCTGATGAAGATGCTGACATTGTTATTAATATCCAGGGAGATGAGCCTGGGTTAGACCCGGCTATTTTAGATGCTATGGTTGATAAACTGAATGATCCTGGCGCAAATATGGTCACTGTAGTTTCCACTAAAATTTCGCCTGAAGATATACTCGATCCGAATGTTGTGAAGGTGCTCTTAGATGAAAATGAGACTGCAGTATCATTTACTCGGGAAGCATCCGATTGGGGATCGGCAGGGTATTTCCGGCATGTTGGACTTTACGGATTTAAAAGAGAAACACTAAATCAGTTCACGAAACTTCCTCCGTCTGATTCAGAAAAAACACATAAATTGGAACAGCTTCGCGCATTGGATAACGGCATAGTAATTCGCACTGTTGTTACGG
>LULY01000404.1_pt1 | contig 9372 bp, 5 predicted proteins | sample 730031 | NCBI WGS metagenome assembly LULY01 (sample SAMN03860277, study PRJNA289734) | marine metagenome | biome: seawater column; feature: ocean; material: water; isolation source: Red Sea water column Station 91 - depth 200m | place: Saudi Arabia: Red Sea | collected 2011-10-15 | depth 200 m
TCGATGGTCCCCATAGACGGGACGAAACCACCGATGGCGTTCATGAGTGTCGACTTGCCGGCGCCGTTGGTCCCGATGAGGCCGACCACCTCCCCCGGGTGGGCCACAATCGACACGCCGTCGACTGCCCGGAGCCCCCCAAAGGTCACGGCCACATCGTTCACGGCCAGCGCGGGCCCGTCGATCTTCCGACGGTCCCGTCCACCACCCAGGGCCACGGCCGGTGGTGTTGTCGTGGAAGTTGGTGTCGTATCGGGCAGGCGCGACTCGGCCCACCGCAGTACGGCGTCTCGGGCTGAGTAGGCGACCTGGATCAGTCCACCGGGGAAGTAGAGAAGCAGGATCAGCAGGCCGATGCTGGAGGTGAACAGGGGAACCAGTTCGTTGTCGGGCCAGAAAGCGGGTAGTCCCACCACCCAGAGGGCACCCACCACTGGGCCCATGATTGTCCCAAGGCCGCCGATGACCACGATGGACACCAGGCGCAGCGAGTCGCCGATCTGGAAGAAGCGGTCGGCGTAGTTGATGGTCTGCACCAGGCCGCCCAGCAGGGCGCCGCCGAGACCGGCGATGCCGCCGGCCAGCGAGAACGCCAGGAGCTTGGTCCGTGTCGGCGACACGGTGTAGGCGGCGGCGGTGTTCTCGTTCTCGCGGACGGCGATGATCGACCGTCCGATGCCGCTGCGGCGGAGGCGGGCGACGACGAACAGCACGAGTGCGAGCATCGCCAGGCAGAAGAAGTAGTAGGAGCGCTGCGACGTCAGGTCGATGGGGCCGAGGCTCCCTCGGCGGTACGGGACGCTGCGCTTGCCGTCGCTGAGAACCGGGCGCCGGTAGACGTACTGCTGGGCGGCCAGGGCGAAGGCGAACGTGGAGACGGCCAGCAAGAGTCCCTTGACGCGGAGTGCGCCCAGTCCGATGACGGCGGCGGTGACGGCAGCCACGGCACCGGCCAGCAGCATCGAGACCAGATAGGGCACCTTGGGGACGGAGATGGTGAACAACTCCCACTTGTCGCCGAAGCCGACGCCCAGTTGCAGCCCCTTGTTGAAGCCGGCCGCAGCGAGCGCGCCGATGCCGGCGAAGGCCATCTGGCTGAGTGAGAGCTGGCCGGCCCAGCCGGTGACGATCGTGAGCGAGAGGGCGCAGACGGCGAAGGCCAGGATGCTGGAGTAGAGGAGGTGCCGGGACGGGAGGGGGACGAGGAAGGGCAGCGCCAGGGCGATGAGGCCGAGGGCGCCGAGCGCCAGGTGCGAGAGGTGTCGCACCCACCAGATCTCGCGCAGTCGCTCGGGGACGGGTCGCTGTCGGGGAGCGAACGAGAAGGACGACTCCTCCTCGTTGCCCGAGCGACTCTGGAACGCCACCGCCACGACGACCAGGATGAACAGCAGCAGGTCGATGAGGCCCATCTGGTCGAGGAAGACGAACTGGACGTGGGCCTGGACGATGCCGATGGCGATGCCGGCGATGAGCGCACGGGGGAACGAGACCATGCCGCCGATGACCGCGGCAGCGAGGGCGCGGACCATCGTGTTGGGGCCGAGGTTGGCGAGGCCCGTGATGCCGGCCCGGTTGCCCGAGAGCAGGATCAGCGAGATGCTCGACAGGGCGCCCGCCACCGTCCACACGAACAGCGACACCATCTTCGGGTCGATGCCGGACAGGCGGGCCAGGTCGGGGTTGCCGGCCGAGGCCTGCACGGTCTGGCCGAAGACGGTCCGGTTGAGGAACCAGGCCAGGGTGAAGGCGATGAGGGGTACGGCGATGAGGATCGTGAGCTTGGCGCCGGTGATGCGCAGGCCGGCGACGTCCTCCCAGATGCTGGAGATGGCAGTCGGGTAGCGGGCGCCCCGCTGGGTGTCGAGGTCGGGGTAGGCGAGCATGACGGCCTGCATGAGCTGGGCGACGCCGATCGTGGCGACCAGCACGATGACCCGGGGGGAGTTGAACAGCCGGCGGATGACCGCCCGTTCGATGATCGCACCCAGGATCGTTCCGACCAGCAGGGCCACGGACAGGCTGACCCAGAAGGGCCAGCCGTAGTTGAAGACGAGCAGGGCCAGGAGGCCGGAGGCCGGCAGGCCCATGTTGCCGACGGCCAGGTTGATGACCCGGGTGGACCGGTAGACGAGGACGATGCCGAGGGCGACCAGCCCGAACACCATCCCGTTGACGAGGCCGTCGAACCAGAGCTGGCGGGTCGTCCAGACGGCGAGGACCGCCGGCTGCCCGACGACGCCCACCTCAGCCGCCTTCCTTGCCGAGGAAGACGGCGCGGGCGAGGTCGTCGCGTTCGAGCAGTTCCTGGGCGGGACCCTCGAACCGGACCTGGCCCTTCTCGAGGAAGATGGCCCGGTCGGCGACGGAGAGGGCGACGTTCAGCGACTGCTCGACGATGATGATGGTCTGGCCCTGCTCCTGGAGGCGTTCGATGACCAGGAGAAGGTCCTGGACCACGGTGGGGGCGAGGCCCAGCGACAGCTCGTCGATGAGCAGGATCTCGGGGTCGTGGAGGAGGACCCTGGCCAGGGCGAGCATCTGCTGCTGGCCGCCGGACATGGAGCTGGCCCGCTGACCCTGGCGGCCGGCCAGGTCGGGGAACAGGTCGAGCACCCGGTCGATGCGTGCGGCCACATCGGCCTTGTCGCGGCGGTGCACGTAGGCGCCCATGGTGAGGTTCTGGTGGACGGTCATGTCGGGGAACACGCCCTTGCCGCCGGGGAGCTGGTGGATACCGAGGGCGGCCCGCAGTTGTGGCGACGTGTAGGTGATCGTGCGACCGCCCAGTCGGATGACGCCGCGGCGAGGCGTGCCGAGGCCGCTGACGACGCGCAGCAATGTCGACTTGCCGGCGCCGTTGGTGCCGAGAAGTGCGAGGGTCTCGCCCTGCTTGACCTCGAAGCCCACGTCGAACAGGACCTGCACCGGGCCGTAGTGGAAGTCGAGGTTGTTGACCTGGAGGGCCGGAACCTCGCCGGTTTCCTTCAGACGACGCTGCTCGTCCTGCTCGTCGAGCAGTTCCTGGACGTTGAGGGACAGGTCGTGGCGCACGAGGCGGGAACCGCGGTACAGGATCCAGCCGCCCAGCATCGACGTGGGCACAGACAGCACGAGGGCCGTGACCCGCGGTCCCCAGGCGTCGGTGAAGAGCAGGGAGATGAGTCCGCCGCCGGCGGCGCCGATGAAGAAGATGTAGAGGGTGATGAGGGCGGTGCCGCTGCCACGCAGTCGGTAGGGGACGATGGACTGCATCAGCGGGCCGACCATGGCGAAGGCGGCGATGAAGAGCACCGTCTGGGGGACGCCGAAGGCGATGAACAGGGGGACGTTCGGCACGGCGTACTGGATGGGCTTGAAGAGGGTGCCGAGGCCGATGCAGATGCCGACCATCTTGAGCGAGCGTGTGGGGTCCTCCCGCCAGAGCCGGTCGAACTTGGGACCCACGTAGAGGAGGCCGAACACGGCGAAGATGCCGCCGATGGTGACCGTGACGCCGCGGTCAAGCGGATCCAGGTTCCAGCGCTCCTCGAGGTAGAGGCTCTCGAGGACGGGGACCGTGAAGAGGCCGAATCCGAGTGCGCTGAAGCCGACGACGACGGTCTTGACGGTGCGGATCTGCATGAGCCGTGAGAAGGCGGCGTCCAGCGACACCGGGAGCGGGTCCTCCTCGACGAACGACTCGCCGAGCACGTCGACCTTCTCCCACTGGCCGCGGGGCGGTTCCTTCATGAAGAAGGCGGCGATGGCGATGACCGCCACGGGGATGCCCAGGATGTAGTAGGCCCAGCGCCAGCCGTCGACCTCGCCGGGTCCGTTGGCGGCAACGGCGATGCCGCCGACGATCACGGGACTGAGCACTGCCGAGTCGGCCGCGGATGCCGATGGGGTACGAGTCCGCCATGATCGACGAGTGGACCGGGATGGTGTTGGCCTTGGCGATGCCGACGCCGAAGCGGGCCCAGAAGAAGGCGAAGGCGTTGGTGGCCAGGCCGGACAGGAACACCATGGCGGTGAAGAAGACGCTGGACCAGCCGATGATCGGCACCCGCCTCATGCGGTCAGCCGCCCAGCCCATCGGGATGGCGCCGAACACGACAAAGGCACTGGAGGAGGCGGCGATGAAGGTGATGGCACCATCGCTGACACCGAAGGTGTCGCGCATGTCAGGGGCCAGGACGGTGATGGCGGCCGTCTGGAGTTCGTCGAGGGAGGCGAGGAGCAGCAGGATCACGAAGGTCGTGGCGCCGCCGCCCATCTGTAGGCCCTTGCGGATGCTGATGCCCTCGGACTTGACGCCGGGCAGCAGTTCGTCAGCGAAGATCACCTCGCTGGCGGCCTGGTGGGCCTCGCGGCGTGCCTCTTCCTCGAGGACGGTGGCCGCGAGCGTGGAGGCACCGGACGCGTCGGCGGTCGGGGTCGTGCGGTCGTCCCGCGGAGAGTCAGCCACGGCGAGCAACCCTACCCGCGGTCAGAATCTGACGCTGTGTCAGGAAACGGATCGGTGGATGCTTTCGCGCGGGGCCGACCTACCCTCGGACGGTCATGTCTGAGCCGTCCCGGACCGCATTCTCCCGCGCCCGCTCCCTCGTACGCCTGGCCGACGACCATTTCGACCTGCTGGTCGTCGGCGGCGGGATCACCGGTGCGGGCGTGGCCCTCGATGCTGCCAGCCGCGGCCTCTCGGTGGCGCTGGTCGACAAGGGCGACCTGGCGTCGGGGACCTCCTCCAAGTCGTCCAAGCTCGTGCACGGCGGCCTGCGGTACCTCCAGCAGGGCGAGATCGGGTTGGTGTACCAGGCGCTGCTCGAGCGGCAGCGGCTGCTGAGAAACGCCCCCCACCTCGTCAGCGGGTTGCCGTTCGTCCTGCCCATCCTGACGAAGGGTGGCCTGGTCGACCGGCGCATCGCCAGGGCGTTGGGCCTGGCCCTCTGGCAGTACGACCTGACCGGCGGGGCCCGCCTGGGCTGGCACCGCCGCCTCGACGCCGACGCCGTTCACGGCCTGTTCCCCGGCCTACGGTCCGGCGCGGTCGTCTCTGGCTATCGCTACTGGGACGCCTGGGCCGACGACGCCCGCCTGACCCTGACCCTGGCCCGCACCGCCGCCATCGACCACGGCGCCGCAGTCGCCACCTACACCGCCATCACGGGGGTGGCACGGCACGACGGCCGGGTCGTCGGGGCCACCGTCGAGGCCGACGGCCGCACCATCGAGGTGGCCTGCGACGCCGTCGTCAACGCCTGTGGCGTGTGGGCCGAGGGCGTGCAGGGGATCACCGGCGTGGCCGACGCCTTCGACATCCGGCCCGCCAAGGGCGTGCACCTGTCGGTGCCCTTCGAGCGACTGCCGGTCGAGGCGGCCTTCGTGCTTCCGGTGCGCGGCGACCGGCGCAGCATCTTCGTCCTGCCCTGGCCGGACGGGCACACCTACATCGGCACGACCGATACCGACTTCGACGGCCCGCTGGACGACCCCACCTGCACGGCCGACGACATCACCTACCTGCTGGGGGCGGTGAACGCGCTGACGGACGCCGAACTCTCGGCCGGCGACGTCACCGGCGCCTGGGCCGGGCTGCGTCCCCTCGTCGCCACGGGTGACGCCGCCCGGACCGCCGACCTCTCACGTCACCACGTGGTCCTCTCGGACCCGTCGGGCGTCGTGACGGTGACCGGCGGCAAGCTGACCACCTATCGGCGCATGGCCCAGGACACCGTCGACGCCGTGTTGAAGCTGCGCGGCCGGTTCCGACGGTGCCGAACCAGGCGACTTCGGCTCCGAGGTGCCGGCGGTGGGGGGACCGGCGACCCGCACCTCGACGGCCGCTACGGCGACGAGGCGGCGCAGGTCAGGGCACTGGTCGAGGAGGATTCCACGCTCGGGGAGCCACTCGTTCCCGGACTGGCCTACCTCCGGGCCGAGGCGGTCCACGCCGTCAGGCACGAGATGGCGACGACGCTCGACGACGTGCTCTCGCGCCGCACCCGTGCCCGCCTGGAGGACCGGGCCGCGACGCTGGCCGCCGCACCAGCAGTGGCCGACCTCATGGCCGCCGAGGCGGGGTGGTCCGACGAGCGTCGTGATGGCGAAGTGGCCACCCTCCGCGCCTCGATCGAGGCGGAGGTGGCAGCCGCGGGCTAGCCGGCCAGCGGGTCGGTGTCGTCGACCTGCTCGAAGACCCGCTTGACCTTGCCGGCCTCGGTACGGGGCATCGAGCCGGCGGCGACCAGCTCGACGGAGGCGCGGATGCGGATCCGGTCGGCGATCGCACGCGACACCCGTTCGGTCGCCGAGGCGGCATCGGCAGCCTCGGGACCCAGTTCGGCGCGGACGCGCAGTTCGGCCATCGAGCCCCGCCGGTCGACGACGATGGCGTAGTTGCGGCCGACGTCGGGGTCGTCGAAGAGGACCGACTCGATCTCCTTCGGGTACACGTTGACGCCCCGGATGATGAGCATGTCGTCGGCCCGGCCGTTCAGTCGGGCGATGCGCGTCCAGTGCCGGCCGTCGGCGCCGCCGTCGGGGACGATGCGAGTGATGTCGCGGGTGCGGTAGCGCAGCACCGGCTGGGCGGTCTTGGTGAGCGTGGTGAGGACCAGTTCGCCCCATTCGCCGTCCGGCAGCAGCGCCCCGGTCTCGGGGTCGACGATCTCGGGGAGGAAGTGGTCGTCGAACACGTTGAGGACGCCCAGGTCGTCGGGAGCCTCCATGGCGACGCCGGGGCCGATGATCTCTGAGAGTCCGTAGATGTCGAGGGCGGTGAGGCGGCCGCCCCACGCCTCCTGGATGCGTTGTCGCATGCCCTCCGACCAGGGTTCCGCCCCGAGGATGCCGATCTCGGCCCGGATCCGGTCGAGGACGCCCAGCTCGGCGGCCCGTTCGGCCATGAGGAGGGCGAACGACGGCGTGGCGGACATGACCCGGGAGCCGAGGTCCTCGAGCAGCTGGAGCTGGAGGGCGGTGTTGCCGCCGGACACGGGGACGACGGTGCAGCCCAGCCGTTCGCCGCCGTAGTGCAGGCCGAGGCCGCCGGTGAACAGGCCGTAGCCGTAGCCGTTGTGGAGGGTGTCGTCGGGGCGGGCACCGGCCAGGGCGAGGGCCCGGGCGTTGACCTCTGCCCAGATGGCGATGTCCTCGCGGGAGTAGCACACGATGGTCGGCTTGCCGCTGGTGCCGGAACTGGCGTGGAGCCGGATGGTGTCGTCGAGCGGCTGGATCAGCATCCCGGTTGGGTAGGTGTCGCGCAGGTCCTGCTTGACGGTGAACGGCAGGTTGGGCAGGGCGTCGAGCGAGTCGACGTCACCGGGGTCGACGCCGGCCAGCTTTTCGGTCCAAAACGGGTTGCCGCTGCCGGCCAGGCGGGCGACGAGGTCGCGGAGCCGGTGCGTCTGGAGGGCGGCCTTGGCCTCGGGGTCGGCGGTGCCGACGACGTCGATGGGGGCGATGGGGTCAGCCATGCGGTGAGGGTAGGGGTTCCGCTCAGCCCTCCGGCATGTACTCCTCGACGACGGCGCGGACGGTGCGTTCGAAGAGGTCGGACAGGTCGACCTGGGTGGTGAGGGCGTCGCGTGTGGACGGATCGACGGTGTGGTCCTCGACCTGTGCCCACACAGCCGTGCGCGTGCGGTCCGGGGGGATGGCGGCCCGGTCGTCCCGCAGGGCCACGACGAGGAAGCCGCCGACGCAGATGAGGATGGCCCGCAGGGCGTCACGGGCGTCCTCGCCGACGACCCCGGCGGCGGTGAGTTCGCGGGCCATGGCGACCTCGAGCTGCTTGTAGAGCCCCGAGGTCTCGCCGTGCAACTCGGCCAGTTGGGTGATCCCGCGGTGGGCGCGGGCCTCGTCGAACAGGTGACGGGCGATCGACACGACACGGTCGCGGATGGTGTCGCCGTGGACGGCCTGCTCCGCCTGGCGTTCGCCGTGGCGCCGGATGACTGCGTCGACCACGTCGTCTCGGCTGCCGACGTGCCAGTAGATCGTGGTGGTGGCGACGCCGAGTGCTCCGGCCAGGCGCCGCATCGTCAGCGCCTCGGGGCCGCCCTCGTCGACCAGGCGCAGTGCGGCCTCCACCACGTCGTCGGCGCGGAGGCCGGCGTGCCGGCCGGCGGCCGGGCGTGCGGAGGTCCGGTTGGTAGTCCGGCTGGTAGAGGGCGTGGCCACGACTTGCATGGTAGCCCGCCTTTATGTGACAGTGTTCAAGAACGTCCGCTCGCAAGGAGCCTTCCATGCCCATCCGCCCACGGACACCGGTGAGCACCGGCCCCGAGCCGTACATCGTCGTCTCCTCCGACACCCACGCCGGCTTGCAGTGTGAGGAGTACCGGCCCTATCTCGAGTCGTCCCTCCACGAGGAGTTCGACGCCTACGTGGCCGAACGCCATGAGCACCGGCGCGTCCAGGAGGAACTGAACGCCGAGTACATCGAGGAGTGGGAGGGCGAGAACGCCGACGGGCTGCTCGGCGCCTACGACCCCGACGTCCGCGACCGCGTGCTCGACGCCGACGGTGTGGCCGGCGAGATCATCTTCGCCGACGGCGACGCCGTCACCGGCCAGGAGTCGCCCCCCTTCGGCGCCGGCCTCGCCGCCGGCCAGATCACCGATTCCCGCCAGGCCTTCGGCGGCGCCCGGGCCCACAACCGCTGGCTGGAGGAGTTCTGCGCGACCAACCCGGTACGGCGCGCCGGCGTCGCCCTCGTGCCCATCACCCACGACGTCGACGCGGCCGTCCGCGAAATCGAGGCGCTGGCGGGCAGGCCCGGCATCCACGGGATCATGATCCCGACCATGTGGCACGGCTTCCCTGCCTACGGCAGCGACCACTACGATCGCGTGTGGGCGGCCTGCGCCGAGACCGGACTGGTCGTCCACACCCACTCCGGCGAGGCCGACTTCGACGCCTACGGCGAGAACGTCGCCATGTACGTCAGCGAGGTCCCGTTCTGGACCCACCGGGCTCTCTGGCAGCTGCTCTTCTCCGGCAAGTTCGACCAGTTCCCGGGACTCCGGTACTGCGTCGTCGAGTGCGGCTCCTACTGGATCGGCGACCTGCTCTGGAAGACCGATGTCAACTTCGGCGCCAGCTGGAAGATCAAGAAGATGGGGTCCCGGATGAAGGGCCTCCTGTCCCGCCTGCCGTCCGAGTACTTCGGCGAGAACGTCTTCATCGGCGCCTCCACCATGTCCAAGGAGGAGATCCGGCGCCGCCACGTGAACGGCATCGACGCCCTCATGTGGGGCACCGACTACCCGCATCCGGAGGGCTCCTGGCCCAACACCATGACGCGCCTCAAGTCGGACTTCACCGACGCCTCCATCGAGGACACCCGGATGCTGCTGGGCCTCAACGCCGTCGACTGCTATGGCC
>LULY01000415.1_pt1 | contig 9369 bp, 10 predicted proteins | sample 730031 | NCBI WGS metagenome assembly LULY01 (sample SAMN03860277, study PRJNA289734) | marine metagenome | biome: seawater column; feature: ocean; material: water; isolation source: Red Sea water column Station 91 - depth 200m | place: Saudi Arabia: Red Sea | collected 2011-10-15 | depth 200 m
CGGCCGAGATCCAGCGCGGCGAGTTCGTGTTCCTGGTCGGCCCCTCGGGCTCGGGCAAGTCGACGTTCATCCGCCTCCTGAACCGCGAGGAGGTTGCCGACTCGGGCCGGATCATGGTGGCCGGCAAGGACATCGGTGCCCTGCGCAGCTGGAAGGTGCCGTACCTGCGTCGCGAGATCGGGTACATCTTCCAGGACTACAAGTTGCTGAACAAGAAGACCGTGGCCGAGAACGTGGCCTTCGGCCTCGAGGTGATCGGCCGGCAGCGCAACGTCATCCGCAAGCAGGTCCCCGCCATCCTGGAACTGGTCGGCCTCTCGACCAAGGCCGAACGGTTCCCCGACGAACTCTCCGGCGGCGAGCAGCAGCGGGTGTCGATCGCCAGGGCGTTCGTCAACCGCCCCCTGATCCTCCTCGCCGACGAGCCCACCGGCAACCTGGATCCCTCGACGTCGGTCGGGATCATGCGCCTCCTCGACCGCATCAACCGCTCGGGCACCACGGTCGTGATGGCGACCCACGACCGCGGCATCGTCGACACCATGCGCCGCCGGGTCATCGAACTCGACCGGGGCGTCGTCGTGCGCGACGAGTCCCGCGGGGTGTACGAGTGAGCCGTCCGGATCGAGTGCGCTGAGGTGCGAGCCATGACGTCCGGACTCGGGGAGCGCTGACGTGTACCGGCTCTGGTACTACCTGCGCGAGACCGTCCTCAGCATCTGGCGGAACCTCAGCCTCACCCTCGCCGCCATCCTCACGGTCGCCGTGTCGCTGGGCCTCGTTGGCGCCTCCCTGATGATCCGGGAAGGCGCCGAGCGGGCAACCGCCCAGTTCCAGGAGGGCGTGGAGTTCATCGTCTTCATGAACCCCGACGCCGACCTCGACCAGGACACGGCCATCCGGCACGTCCTCGACACCAGTCCGGCCATCGATTCCTACGACTACATCGACAAGGCGGCCGCCTACGACGAGTTCGAGACCCTCTTCGCCGACAAGCCCGAACTGGTCGAGAGCGTCACCCCCGATGTCATGCCGCCGTCGTACCGGATCGTCCCCACCGACCGCTCGGCGGCCAACGTCAACGAGCTGGCCCGCCAGTTCTCGGCCCAACCGGGGGTACGCGAGGTTGCCACGGCCACCGAGGCCATCCGCCAGATCGACGACTTCTCCACCCGGGTCAGCCAGGCGCTGCTGATCGCCGCCGTCGTGCTCGTGGGCGTGTCGGCGCTGCTCATCCTCAACACGGTCTTCACCGCCATCGGGGCCCGACGCCAGGAGATCGAGGTCATGAAGCTGGTGGGCGCCACCAACTGGTTCATCCGGATCCCGTTCATGCTGGAGGGCACCATCCACGGCCTCATCGGCGCCGCCCTCGCCATCCCGGCCCTGTTCGTCGTCGACAACGAGGTGCTGGCCTTCTTCCAGGAGTCCGACGCCGTGCCGCTGTTCCGTGGGTTCGCCGTCCCCGACGGCTACGTCTGGGACACGAGCATCTGGCTGCTGATCCTCGGCGGGGCCGTCGGCATGGTCGGCTCGGCCATCGCGGTCACCCGCTACCTCGACGTCTGAGCCCATGGCCGCAGCGGCATCGGGCGACCGGGAGTGGCTCCGGGGCCTCGACGCCGACGGGGCCGCCGCCCTGGCCGCCGGCACGATCGCCGAGTCCACGCTCGGCGCCGAGGAGGTCGTCGTTTGGCGCACCGCCGACGGCCGGCCCTGCGTGATGGAGGCCCGCTGCCCGCATCAGTGGTCCCACCTCGGCAGCGAAGGGACGGTCGACGGCGAGGAGTTGGTCTGCCTCACCCACTTCTGGCGGTTCACCACCACCGGGGAAGGCTGGAAGGCGGGGATGACCGGCCGCCGCGACCGCAAGGGCGACATCGGCGTGCACCCCTGCCGGGAGGACGCCGACGGCATCTGGGTCCGGCTTCCGGACTGAGTTCCTCCGACGGGTGGTCGGCCCCGCCCGAGGATTAGGGTCGCTCCTGATCCGGCGGACAAGGGGGACCCAAAGTGACCGGCGAGCAGCAGACACTCGACCCGGACCTGGTCGGCAGGTACGCCTTGACCACGTGGGGCTACAAGCAGGGTGAGATGGTCGCCCTCATGATCCACCTCGGTACCCGGCTGGGCCTCTACGAGGCCCTTGACGGGGCCGGACCCGTCACCTCCGGCGACCTCGCTGCCGCCACGGGGCTGCACGAGCGCTGGCTGCGCGAGTGGCTGCGGGGCCAGGCCGCCGCGCAGCTGCTTGCCAGCGAGGACGGCGAGACCTTCCTCCTCGAGCCCGAGGCCGCCACCGTGCTGGCCCGCAGAGACACCCCCAACTACGCCGCCGGCGTGTTCCGGAGCCTGCGTGACCCGGCGGTCGCGGACGCACTGGTCGAGTCCTTCCAGAACGGCATCGGCCTGACCTACGACGACCAGGGGGAGGGCTCCGAGCAACACGTCGAGGCGATGCTGGCGCCGATGGCCCGAGCACTGCTCGTGCCGGTGGTCATCCCGCTGCTCGACGGCGTGGCCGAGAAGCTCTCGGCTGGCGCAACCGTGGTCGACGTCGGTTGCGGGACCGGACTGGCCCTGGAGCTCCTCGCCGACACCTTCCCGGCGTCCACCTTCGCCGGCTACGACGTCTCCGAGCGGGCGATCGCGGTCGCCCGGAAGCGCTTCGCCGGAAGCGAGAACGTGGCGATCCACCTGGCTGGCGGCGAGGACCTGCCTGCCACCGGCGACGTGGACCTGGTCATGACCCTCGACTGCCTCCACGACATGCCCCGCCCGGACCTGGCCATGGCCGCCATCCGAGGCGCCATCGCTCCCGACGGCACCTGGCTGGTCAAGGAGATCCGCTCCTCGAACGAGTGGGGGAAGAACCTGCGCAACCCGGTACTGGCCATGATGTACGCCACCTCCGTCGCCACCTGCATGGCCTCGGCCATGTCGACGCCCGACGGACTCGGCCTCGGCACCCTCGGCCTCGACCCGGTGACCCTCGAGGACATGACCAGCCAGGCGGGCTTCACCCACTTCGTTCAGCACGCCGTCGACGACCCGACGAACCTCTACTACGAGATCCGCCCCTGACAGAAGACCGACGGGCCGGCCGGCCACCGCCTCAGCGGAACACCTGCCAGTCGCCGGACGGGACGATGCAGCCGCCCGGATCGTCCCCCGTGGCTCCGGTGCCGGTGCCGAGTCGGCACGGGTACTGGTACTCGAGCACGCGGACCACGTCGGGCAGGTCGTTCTTGCGGCGCGACGACGAGGTCGGCAGCATCCGCGGCAGGTCGACCTCGTCGAGGCGGTACAGCATCCAGTTGACGTCAGCCTGCCGGGGATTGGCACCGGCGTCGCGCAGCACCCTCGCGGCGATCCGGACCAGGGCGCAGGCCTCCGCCGTCGACTGGTAGGTGCCGCTCGACGGGTCCGTGGGATCAGCCGGCTCCACGCCAGCCACCCTCGCGTATTCGGCATTGCACATCTCGGCGAACGGGTCGGGGTGGCCCTGGTCGGCCGGCTCCGAGAGGCGCCAAACACCCGTGTCCACAGCATCCACGATGAACGCCCCGGCGTAGTAGGCCCCGGCGTCCGGGCCCCCGAAGGCGACGACCTGGGCGGCGGCGAGGTCGCCGGACTGGCCGTTGAGGCCGGTCTGCACAAAGCGGGGGCGGGGCAGGTCCTGACGGAGCATCTCCGTCACCAGGCCCGGCAGTGACACGGCATTGAGGACTGGGAACACGACCGTGGTCCCGTTCTCGACCATCCGGCTGACCGCCGCTTCGAGGCCCACCCAGCAGGAGGTCGTCCCCTCGCAGCCGACGGGGTGGACCGCCGCTTCGAGGCCGAGGTCGTCGAGGGTCTCGAGCAGGCCGTCCGTGACCGCCTCGGCGTGACCCGGGGTGTCCGACACGACGGCGGCGATGACCTGCCCCTCCAGCAGGCCCTGCTCGGCAGCGGCGCGGGCCGCCAGTTCGAGTTGGGTGTCGCTTGCGACTGCCGTGCTGAGCAGGCGTCCCCGGGCGGCGCGCAGGTCGTCGGAGGAATGCGGCTCGGTCGTGATGAGTGGCGTCCGCTCGGTTCCCGCCAGGCAGAGTGGCGCTGACCCCTGGAGGCCGGTCAGGTCGAGCACGAGCACGGCGTCGTGGTCGTCGACGACCTCGAGGCAGGCGGCGCTCCGGAGGGTGTCGATGTCGATGCCGCCACCCCCGAGCGCGGTTACCTCGACCGTCCGCAGGTCGAGTCGGCGGCCGTGGATGCCGCCACACTCGTCGTTGAGGATGCCGACGAACGCCTCGACCATGTCGGCGACGTCGCCGACCGGGAGGTCGAAGCCGATCCGGGCATAGTCCTCGAGTCGGGTGCGGAGGTGCACCACCTGCACGGCGTCGTCGGTGATGCCGGGCTCGGTGGCACGCAGTGTCACCGTCGCCGCATCGCTCGGAAGGCAGAAGCGCTCCAGGCGCTGGAGGGGGTCACCCCGGTCGATGTCGGCCTGGAAGCCGGAGAAGGCGTCGCCGCGGGGATCCTCGAAGCTGAGGGGCCAGATCCCGATGTCGGGCGTGGTGGTCGTGGTGTTGGGGGTGGTCGTGGTGCTGGTCGGCGGCGGAGAAGTGGTGGTCGTGGTGCTGGCAGGAGGCGCCGTCGTGCTTGTGGGCCGGGAGAGGGTGCCGCCCGAAGCGCCACTGGACCGCGTCTCCTCCTGCGCACAGCCGAGAAGGGCGAGCACCAGGAATCCGAGGAGGAACCGGTACGAGAGGGCGGAGGAGGCGAAGGAGCGTGGCACCGGCGGCGATGGTAGCGACGGCCGGGGTGCCCGAATGGGGCACCCCGCGTTGCCTAGCCTCTCGCCCGTGGAGCGAACCGGGTGCCGATGAACGACGAGCAGCAGGACATGCAGGATCCCGACGACCCCGTGGTCGCGGCCGGATCCACCGAACCGCGGGTCGAGCGGCCCACGACCGACGGCACCGAGGTCTCGGACGAGCACCGCGACCGGCGAAACCGCTTCTTCCGGGCGCGACGCGAGGCCGCCTCACCGATCGCCGACGTCGAGGTGGAGGCGGGGCCACGCTGGGGCGAACGGGAGGCCAATCGCCAGATCCGGGCGTTCCTCCTGCGACTGGCCGGCGACCGGCCCCTGGAACACCACGACGACCCTGTCGACCTGGCGCGCGAGAACGACCTGCTCCTGCTGTTCGGCCCGGACGAGGAGGAGGCGTTCGCCAAGTTGGCCCTGCGGTTCCCCGAGGAGACCGTGGCCACCTGGGCGTCCCTCCTGGCCGGCGGCGACCGGACCGAGGCGTTCGGGCCACGGTCGCGTGCGGAACGCCGGGACGAGGCCGCCATCGAGCGCTCGATCAAGCTGGGGGTGCGACGCCGGGCGCTGGCGGTCCTGGCGGTCCTCGCCTCTGTCGTGGTCGGCGCCGTCCTGGTCGGCATTGCCTTGGAGGATCAGCCCGAGGACCGTTCCGACCGGGCCCTGCGCTTCGCTGCGGCCGAGGCCACTCGGGACCTGGGCGACCCGGCGGCCCCGCCGGGAGCGTCACCGCCTCGGTCCTCCAGCACGACGGCGGCCAGGTGGCGCTGGTCGGCCCGGCCGGATGGACCACGGCGACCTGTATCCGGGCGTCGGTGGTGACCCACCTCCTCCGTCCCCTCGACGTGGTCCTGCACGAGGAGGATGGGGTGTGTCCCCCGGGTCTGGCGGGCCGTCGGGCGACGGTGACCTGCCTCGGGGACGACGCCCTGATCCTCGCCATCGAGATACCACAGGGTGAGGTCGAACTGGTCGAGGGCGGCATCGGCTGGGCTGAGGGCATCCGCGTGGGTCTCGAGTTCGACGCTCCCGGCTGGGAGGTCCTGGCCCTGCGGGGCACCATCGCCGTGCCGGCGGGGGAGGCCTCGGTCCTCGTACCCGCCTTCGGCGGCGGCCAGGGGGACGTCCTCACCGTCGACCTCGGCGAGGGCCGAACCGGCTCCTGCACCATGCGCTGAGGCCGGCCAGGCCACCGGCGTGGCCCGGGCGAACGGTGGGGGACCGGTACCGTGTGGCACATGTGCGGCCGGGTCGTCACCAGCGCCACGCCCGAGGAGTTGGTCGAGTACCTGGGGGCGGACGAGGTCCTCGCCGTCCTCGACGGCCCCGACCACAATGTGCCGCCCCGGGGCCGCCTCCCACTGGTCTGGGAGGAGGCCGACGCGGAGTCCACCACCCGCCTCCTCGGCACCGCCCGTTGGGGACTCGTGCCGTCCTGGGCCAAGGACCCTTCGGTCGGTGACCGCATGTTCAACGCCCGGGCCGAGACCGTCGCCGAGAAGCCCTCGTTCCGAGCCGCCTTCAAGCGCCGCCGATGCCTCGTCCCGATCGACGGCTTCTACGAGTGGGGCCCCGGGACGGCGAGGCCCGGTGGCCCGACCGGCAAGGTGCGGAAGCAGCCATGGTACGTCCGGCGGGCCGACGGAGCGCCCATGGCCATGGCCGGGCTTTGGGAGGACTGGATCGACCCGGCCGACGAGGGCGACACGGTCCTGGTCCTGACCCAGCCGCCTTGTCGGCGATGCTGACGTCCGCCCCCGGCGGGCTGCTGGCACGACACCCCGTCGGACTCGCCGTGGGCAATCCACGCAACAAGGGCCGACACCTGGCCGATCCCCTGGAGGCCCCCGAGACGGAGATGCTCCGATGAGCCAGCGACCCAAGCGTCCCGGCTGGGCCGAGGACTGGACCGGCGAGCACGTGACCGTCCGCGTCCAAGAGGCCCGACGCAGGCTCGACATGGCCATGTTGCGTGGTCAGGCGCGACTGGAGACCCCCGGCGTCGACCGCTCCCTGCCGTGGATCGTGGGACTCGTCCTCTTCGTGGCCCTGTCGCTGCTGGCCCTTGCCCGCCACCGGGACCTGGGCCTCGGCGCCGGCATCGGCATCCCCCTCCAGGCCATCCACCTGCTGGAGGGAGGCCGCCCGCCCGTCGTCTCGGAGTTGGGCCTGGACCTGTTCGCCGTCCAGGCCTCGTTCCTTTTCATTCCCGTGGCCCTGCTCGCCCGCTTCCTGCCGACCGCCGAGACGCTGCTGGTGCTGCAGGCGCTGGCCCTGTCGCTCCCGGTCGTGCCAATCTGGCGCATCGCCCGCGGACCGGGCAATCTCCGCATCGGCGGCTCCAGTGCGCTGATCGCCGTCTACGCCCTGCACCCCTCCGTCCACAACCTGAACCTGGCCGGATTCCACACCGAGGCGCTGGCGCTGCCGGCGCTCCTGATCGCCTACATCGCCGCCCGGAAGGGACAGTGGGTTCGCCTCGCACTCCTGTCGCTGGTGGTGGTGACCGCACGGGCCGACCTGGGGCTGGCGCTCGGTGCGCTGGGGCTACTGCTGGTGCTCGAGGACCAGCGACTTCCCGGCTGGATCCTCGCCGGGGCCGGAACGGCCTGGTTCGTGGCGATGGCCCTCGTCGTGCAGCCTGCGCTGGGCAACGACGAGTACCCGCACCTGGGCGCCTTCGCCGCCTATGGCGACACGCTGCCCGGCGTGCTCGCCGGCATGCTGAGCGACCCCTTCAGCGTCGTCGGGCACCTCGCCGACCGGGTGGCCTTCGAGAAGACGCTGTTGCTGCTGGCACCGGTGCTGTTCCTGCCCCTGATCTCGTGCGGGACGCTGCCTCGTCGCCCTACGAGCAGCCCTGGGACTGGGGTCGGCGGGATGCGGTCGACCACGCCCGCCTGGCAGCGGTTGACGAGGTCCAACGCTGGGACCGGGTGCTGGCGGCACCGGCGGTCTTCCCCCTGGTGGCGGAACGCACCGAGGCCTACGTGCTGGACGTCACGGAGCCGATCCTGCCCGATCCCGAGATGGTCGACGGGATCGACGTGGTGATCTTCGACGAGGCCTCGGCGGGCTGGCCCCGCTCGAGCGTCCGGGGCTTCGGGGGCGTGCTCGTCATGCTGGACTTCGAGGAGCGCTACGCCGAGGAGGGCGTGTACGTCTGGGTCCTGGCCCCCTAGCGGGACGCCACCGGGACCCGACCGCGCCCGGGCGCTCAGACCACCTGCTGGTGACCGGCGGCCCGCAGCGCCTCCCGGAGGATGTCCGCCACCGCGTCGAGGTCGTCCGGGTCGGCGTCGGTGTCGGCCTGCGCGAAGTCGAGGTGTCCCATGTGGTCGATCGGCACCACGTGCAGGTGGGTGTGGGGAACCTCGAAGCCGGCGACCATCAGCCCCACCCGGGCGGGGGAGAAGGCCGCCTGCTGGGCGTTGCCGACAGCGTGTGCCACCTCCGTGCAATGGGCCGCCACGTCGGCCGAGAGGTCGGTCCAGCGGTCGACCTCGGCCACGGGAATGACGAGGACGTGGCCCCGGTTGAGGGGCCGGATGTCGACCATGGCGACACACAGGTGGTCACGCCAGACGATCCGGCCGGGGATCTCCCCCTCGATGATGCGGGTGAAGATGGTGGGCGAGTGCCCATCGTAGGCTCTCGCCCGTGACGAGCGAGGAGGCCCCGACCTACACCGTGCGGACCGGCTGGCAGGCGGTGTGGACCGTGCCCAACCTCATCAGCGTTCTCCGGATCGCCTGTATCCCCTGGTTCGTCTGGCTGCTCTTCGCCGCCGAGGACCGCACGTCGGCGGCGCTCCTGCTGGGGACCCTCGGCGCCACCGACTGGGTCGACGGCTGGGTCGCGCGTCGCTTCGACCAGGTCTCCGAGATCGGCAAGGTCCTCGACCCCACCGCTGACCGGCTGCTCCTCGTCGTGGCGGCTCCGGCGATGATCATCGACGGGTCGGTCCCCATCTGGTTCGGCGTGGTGGCGCTCGCCCGGGAGGTACTCGTCGGACTTGCCGCACTCCTGCTGGCCGGCCTCGGGGCGCGCCGGATCGACGTGACCTGGTGGGGCAAGACCGGTACCTTCGCCCTGCTGTTCGCCTTCCCGTGCTTCCTCGCCGGCGAGTCGACCATCCCGGGCCGTCCGGGGTTCGCCGTGGCCGCCTGGGTGTTCGCCGTCCCCGGCCTGCTGATCGCCTTGTGGGCCGCCCTCGGCTACGTGCCCGCGGGCCTGCGCGCCCTTCGGGAGGGCCGTGAAGGCGCGCAGGCCTAACCGCCCCTGCCAGCCCCCGACGCGGGCGGCGCATTGTGTAGGTTCGGACGCGTGAATGTGCCGTTGGAGCTCCGGTATTCGACCGACCACGAGTGGGTCCGGCTCGAAGAGGGCGGCCGGGCCCGCGTCGGCATCACCGAATACGCCCAGGACGCCCTCGGGGACGTGGTCTTCGTCGACCTGCCAGCGGTGGGTGCCAGCGTCGCCGCTGGTGACGTGTTCGGCGAGGTCGAGTCCACTAAGTCGGTGTCTGAGCTTTTCGCGCCAGTCTCCGGCGA
>LULY01000094.1_pt1 | contig 9350 bp, 12 predicted proteins | sample 730031 | NCBI WGS metagenome assembly LULY01 (sample SAMN03860277, study PRJNA289734) | marine metagenome | biome: seawater column; feature: ocean; material: water; isolation source: Red Sea water column Station 91 - depth 200m | place: Saudi Arabia: Red Sea | collected 2011-10-15 | depth 200 m
ACGTGATGGCGCTTTCACCGGGCTACACCAACACCGAGTTTCAGAAGACGGCGGAGGTGACAGAAGGGAAGAGCGGAGTCCTCTGGACGACGCCAGACAAGGTCGTCGCCACGGCATTGAAGGATTTCGGAAAGAAACCGTCAGTGATTCACGGCGGTTTGAATTGGTTTCTCGCTTTCGCGGCCCGGTTTGCTCCAAGAAGATTGAATACCGTTATGGCGGGAAATGTGATTCGATCAAGCATTTAGGCCATGTGCCGATTTATAGCGTACCGCGGCGCGCCTGTCCTGATGGATAGACTGCTCTATTTGCCGAGGAATTCTCTCATCAATCAGAGCTTTCGGGCGAGAGAGCGGGAAGAGCCGCTGAACGGAGACGGCTTTGGCGTCGGGTGGTACACGCCGGAGATTGAAGAGACACCGGCGGTTTTCTCGTCCATCCAGCCGGCGTGGAACAACCGGAACCTGAGAAATCTTTCACCGAAGATCCGATCGGGAACTATTCTTGCCCACGTCCGGGCCGCCACACACGGGAGGGTATCAGAGGCGAACTGCCACCCCTTCTCTTACGGAAAACTGCTCTTTATGCACAACGGCGCCATAGCCGGCTTCAATGTAATCAAGAGAGCTTTGCGGACGCGGCTTCCGGACGGCATCTACGACTGGATCAGGGGAGACACAGATTCGGAGCACTTCTTCGCACTGATCCTCCAACACGTCGATCCTCATGGCGATTTGACTCTCGAGCAGATGAGCGCCGCTTTCGTCGATGCGCTTCAGGAACTGACCGAGCTGCTGGATGAGCACGACATCGATCGCCCCTTTACCATGAACGGCCTCCTGACGGACGGTGAACGGATCGTGGCGAGCCGTTACATCTCCGATGAGAGTGCAGAACCGAACACGCTCTATCACTCCTCCCGAGGCGCCTTCGAATGCGTCGATGGTAAGTGCCGAATTGTACCGGGGAAGCCTGAAGATGATTGCGTTTTGGTTGTGTCGGAAAAACTGACGGATGCGGCGGAACATTGGCATCCGGTCCCCGGGAACCACATGATTCTTCTGGAGGGTGATCTTTCTCTCGACGTCCGACCGATTTCGGTTTGAGCTGCTGGTGTGGAGAGGGGGGTGAGAATAGTACTTGCGATTCTGAGTAAACATTTGTAATATGCATCAACAATGCATAGGTAAGATAAGTATGAGAACAACATTAGACATAGATGAAGAATTGGTTGCCGAAGCGATGGAGAAGACAGGTTTGAAGACGAAGAAAGCGGTTATCGAAGCGGGGTTGAAGGAGGTTATAGCAAAGGCTAGGGTCGAAGACTTTGTGGGCGCCATCGGGAGCGTCAAAGATTTCGACTTGGATACCGAAACTGTCAGGAGATGGAGAGAACAGGATGAGGCAGTCATCGAGATCGGGAGTGTGAATGAACCGCCTGTTTCTTGACACGTCGGTCCTGATCGCTCTGCTTAAGGGCAATCTGGCATCCAGTGAAGAAATAGTGTTGGCGGTGGAGCGGAGGATCGCCTACTTCAACGGCATTGTTTTGACTGAACTGTACTCGGGCGTCAAACGAAAGCACACTGAGGGACAGATTGTGAAAATCGTCAACGCATTAAGCTATCTTCAGTTGACCTACGAAGACTACCGGGACACCGGCCAGCTCAGGAGCAGACTGATCTCTCAGGGATTGACGATGAGCACACCTGACGCCCTTATCGCCACGCACGCATTGAAGCACGACTTGCGGCTGTTGACCCTCGACGCCTTTTTTATGAAGTTACCGGTAGAGATAGGTCTCCAGATTGAAATTCCCGGCTAAGCAGCACGGGATCTGAAAGGGGGAAAAGAATCTGAGTTCACCAAGCTGATGTTTCCATGGACGCTCGATAATGTTCATCTTCTGTTCGTTCATTTCCCTATCGCGCTGTTCTCAACGGGGTGGGCGTGTGATCTCATCTCCGTCTCGCTGAAGAACCGTTCGGCAGAGGATGGGGGGTGGTGGTGCCTGTTTTTCGGCGTTGTCAGTTCTCTGCTTGCAGTTGGAACAGGCTTCCTTGCCGATCGGCTGTTCGGCCATATGTCGCTGCCTTTCCCGTTTTTCACGACGCACGGCGCGCTCCAAATTTCCGCATCTGTCATCTTTTTGGGGCTCTTAGTCTGGCGGCATCGCACTGGCGGAGGAATCCCGGCAGGGAACGGCCGCCCTCTCTATCTGGCCATCGCCGGCGGCGCTGTCGGACTTCTCTTCTACGGCGCCCACCTCGGGGCTCAGCTTTCGGGCAGAATCTGAGACTTCCGTGATCTTCGATCACATTCTGTGCCACTATTCGGAGATCGGCCTGAAGGGGAAGAACCGGAGGTTCTTCGAAGACCGCCTGAAAGCAAACATTCTTGAGACAGTAAAACTCCAGTGCCCCGAATCGGTGAAATCGGTCAGGCGCTATTACGGCAGGCTTGTGATTAAGATCGCCGATTCCGACCCAGATCTCCAGCCGTTGATTAACGCAGTGAAGGACGTCCTGGGCCTCGCCTATTTCGCCCCCGCGTTTGAATCGGTGCAGGAGATGGATCAACTCAAGACCGATGCACTCCGCCTGCTGTCGGAGATGGGTTTTGAGACGTTCAGGATCACCGCCCGGCGGGGCGGCAGCGACATTCCCCTGAGGGTTCAGAGAGTGAACGAGGAGGTTGGGGCTCACATCGTGGAGACGATGAGCAAGAAGGTGAACCTTACGTTGCCGGACGCCAACTGTTATATCGACATGTTCCATGATCGCGCATTCGTCTATCCCGAGCGGATCGCCGGCCGGGGCGGTCTCCCCGTGGGCGTCAGCGGTAAGGTGGCGGTGATGCTCTCCGGCGGCATCGATTCGCCGGTGGCGGCCTACCTCTCCATGAAGCGCGGTGCGAAGGCGGTCTTCGTCCATTTCCATTCAGTGCCGTACACCACACCAGCGTCTATTGAAAAAGTGCGGGAAATGATCGTCACCCTCAACCGCTTTCAGATGCGGTCGAAGCTCTATCTTGTGGAGTTAGCGCCGATTCAAAAGCAGATCATGGAGGAGACTGCCGCCCGCTTCAGGGTACTGCTCTATCGCCGGTTCATGTTGAGAATCACCGACGCCATCGCGAAAAAGGAGAGGGCGAAAGCGGTGGTGACGGGGGAATCGCTGGGGCAGGTGGCATCTCAGACGCTGGAAAACATGGCGGCGGTGGAGAGGGTGACAGACATGTCGATCCTCCGGCCTCTCGTGGGATTTGATAAACAGGAGATCATTGACCGAGCGCGAGACATCGGCACATACGACATCTCCATCCAGCCCGATCAGGACTGCTGTTCACTTTTTGTCCCCAAGAGTCCAGCCACGAAAGCGAAGGCCGAGCAGTTGGAGAAAGAGGAGGAGGCGCTCAGTGTGGACGAACTTGTCGCAGCGGCGGTGGAATCGGCCGAAACTGAACAGATCTGACCTATAGCGACTGATGGTCTGGATTCATTCGCTCGCATAGTTCTGACACGCGCTTGGATATTCTATTACGGTTTCGTTAGCGCGACACTGCTCCGCTTCGCGTTCGAGATTTCCTCTCCCATAACTTTGAGCATGCTTCTGGCAAAGATCGCCTTCTTCATGGCGATCTGTCAGATCGCCTGTGCCGGCGGACTGGGGCTACCGCTCTGGAAACGGATCAGGCCTGTCGGGAGCCACCTTAGAGAGAAGGCTGGGGAGAAATTCTCGTAATCAGCTTGAGAAGGTGATCCAACTATGGTGAACTTTCCCGCCGATTGTTTCTTGTTGTCGCCACGCCGTGGGAAGCGACCGTCACCAGCACAATCACGCCCCCGACGATGGCCCACTCTCCGGGCATTTCACCGTAGAGCAGAAAGACCCAGACCGGGTTTAGGATCGGCTCGAGCATGGTGATCAGTACCGCCTCGAAAGCGCGGACTTTCTGAATCGCCTTGGCGTAGAGGACGTAGGAGATTCCGAGCTGGAAAATCCCCAAGGCCAGCAGCATCATTATTCCGTCAATCTCCGGGAGCTTTTCCGTCAGGAAATAGGGGAGCCCGATGATGATGGCGAGAACGTTTCCAAGGAAGACTGACTCCAAAGGCGAACCGTGCTTCTGACGCCGGAGAAACAGTGTCATCCATGCGAATGTCATGCCGCTCAGCATTGCGAGGAGGTTGCCTGTGAGCCCTTCGGTGGAGAGGCGGTCAAAGAAGAAAACGATAATGCCGATCAAGACAGCGCCGACTGCCAGCCAGTCCCGGCCTGTGGCTCGCTCCCGAAGAAACCACGGCCCGAAGATAATCACATAGATGGGGGCGGTGTACATCAGAAGCACAACATTTGCTGCTGTAGTCAGTTTGTTCGCCAGCACGTAGAGGATTACCGTAGCGGCATAGCAGAGGGCGCCGCCCAGTTGGGGAAGGGACCAGGTAAGCTCCGGTTTCCTCAGCGAGAGCCGGATAACCGTTGCGGCGATAAAGCAGCGAAATCCGGCGATGGCGAGGGGGTGCCACTCGATCCCTTTTACAAGGAAGCCGCCGGTGCTCCAGAGAAGAGCGGTGATTACGAGCATAATGTAGGGGAGGGGACTCTTGGACGATCCTGTCGTCATCGCACCCTCAATATAGGAAGTGAACCGGAACAGCGTAAATCGAAATTCGTTTTTTTTAAGGGCAATGGTAAATTTGCCAGTGATTCTTCCCCATCAAGCGCCTACTAAAAGGAAATCTTTCTGTGAAATGGGATAAGACAAAGTTTGTTTCCGAGCTGAGAAAGAATTCATCTCGTGAAGTTGCTAAGATCGGCGAGGCGCTCTGCAATTTCGCCGAGAGAGACGCCGATGAAGTTTCCTGGGGACGGGGCGATGAATACGGCACCATGACCTATAAGTCCAAGTCTGACTTTGGACTAATCTCGGTTTTTCAGATTACCTCACGGGGGCAGATCAAGTTTTGCCTCAACCTGCTCCGCCAGAAGGATGTGCCGAAGAATATCCTCCGCGACTACGTCATAAAACTGGAATCGAATTTTCTGAAGGACTACGATCCGGTGAACTATCCCATCGACAGTCTCGAGGATATGGGGGAGCTGTTTACCACCGGCGCTCAGCTCGATAAACTGATTCATTGCATCGAAGGAATTGCCTATCGGCTGCGGCAGTGAGCCAACCGATCTATCCGATTATTGTGGCCCTTCTGGCCTTTGCCGGTTGGGCCTTTTCATTTTATTTCGTCAGCGTAACGACGGGCAGGCTGACCCCCAACATCTGGTGGATGCCGCCGTTCTGCCGAATGTCCGAGGGGAGCTGCCAGACGCTCGTTGAGACTCCCTACGGCACCATCCTCGGCAGACCGAACGCTTTCTGGGGGACGCTCTACTATCCGATGTTTATTGTGGTAATCGCGGCGGCGGCACTCGATACGGTCGATGTTGGCGTACTTGTCGGTCTTGCTTCCCTCGCTATGATTATATCTCTCTACCTCCTGTGGGGACTCTACCGCCTGAGAACGGCCTGTCCTGTCTGCTTCGCCACGCACGCTGTGAACCTGCTCATTCTGATCACCGTCATGGGGTGGAGGTAGGCATGACGTATGTCCTCTGGCTCTTTTTCTTTTTGATCATCCTCTTTCTCAGCGGTGTTTTATTCTGGACTCTCAGAGGAGAGCAGAGGGAAGACGAAGGGAAGGCTTCCGATCTCGAGGAGTGGAACTGCCCCTCTTGCGGATTTACCGTTCAGCTCGGAACGGAATGCATCTATTGCGGAGAGAAAAAGCCAGAGAGGGGAGTCTGAATGTCACGGCTCCTTCATGAACCGACGACGTTCCTGACGAATCTTCCTGTAATCGTTCTCGGCATTCTTTGGGGCAGCGGAATTTGGGAGGCATACGGCAGGACGCTCCACCCTTTTCACTTCAATCTCGGACTGTCGTTCTACACTCTGGCGGGGGGAGCGGCGGCCGGGGCCGTCTTTCACGGTTTCAGACGCCATTTCCCTGAAGTGATGCACCAGCGAATCTGGAAAGTGGCGCTCATGGGGATCGGGCTGACGCTCTACTTCAATCTGCTGGCGGCGACGGCGGCCGTTGCCTCACCTGTGAATTACCTTTCATGGCGATGGGTTCCGGCGGGCGGTCTCGCCCTCTTTGCGTTGCAGACGGTGAAGTTTCACGGATTCGGTCATTCGGTCAAGTTTCTCGCTTTAGGTTTGGCCGTAGCGCTTGCCGCATTCGGGCTTCTCGCGTGGCGTCACCCCGAGGCGGGGCCGATCAGCCTCTTTCTCGGCAGTGCTGTCACTGTCGCCGGGGGAGGACTGTGGGCGACGGGGTGGTCCCCCCACGAAAGGTTCAACCACAACGATCTGTTCCACGTGATCCAGTTGGTAGGGCTGTGGCTCGTCTACCGCGGGGCCCTTCTCACCACCACCGCTCAGCTCCCCTGATTGACAGGAAAAGTGTCTTTAGATTTAAGCGGGAGGCCGTCGTAATTTCGGTGCGCGGATTTTTCAACTGTGAAGACAAACCTTAAGAAATTCAACGACTATACCCAGAGGATCACCGTCTCGGTGCCGTGGGAGGATCTGGAATCTGCCTTTGAAGACCACATCCGCCGCTTCACCAAGAAGGTGAGACTCCCCGGCTTCAGGAAAGGGAAGGTTCCGAAGAAGGTTGTAATTCAAAACTTTGGTCCGGAACTGGAGGCGGAGTTTGCCCAGAACTCCATCGAGCTCCACTACGCCGAGGCGCTTCAGGAACATAAACTCGTGCCGGTGAACAGGGCCACCATTGAAGACCTCTCCTTTTCAGAAGGGTCAAGCCTCAACTTTACGGCAACACTTGAAGTGGAGCCTGAGGTGAAACTTCCTAAGTACCAGCGTAAGATGAAGGTTAAGAAAAACGTTTACACGCCGGACGAGACGGATGTTGACGGTTATATTGAAGAGGTTCGGCGGCAGTTTGCTGAGCTGAAGACGGTGGAGTCGGGCTCCCAGAAGGGGCATCTCCTGCTGGTAGATATGCAGGAACTGGACAGCTCCGGCATCCCGATTATCGGCAAGAAAGTGGAAGATAGATATCTCCTGATCGGGGACGGCGTTTTTGGCGGAAACAATCTTGCGCGATTGACCGGACTGAAGGTTGATGATACGGCGGTGATTGAAGCAGCAGCTGGGAGCGAAGGGGGGACTGCCAAGTATCAGGTGACGGTGAAAAATGTGCAGGAAGAGATCTTTCCTGAGCTCGATGAGGAGTTCATCAAGAAAGTGGACGGCGAGGCGACGGACGAAGCGTCGTTCCGGCAGAATGTTCAGAAGCGAATTGAGGAGAGACTTGACCGTGAATCTGAAGGGCATCTGAATGAAGCGATCGTCGACTACTTTATCCAGTCCGCAAAGCTTGAGCCGCCGCCGTCAATGGTGGACAATATGATCGACAACGCCATCGAGCAGGCGAAATCGAATAACGGCAAAACCTTTGACGAAGAGAAATACAGAACAGACGCCCGTCCGTCCGTCACGAGGAGCGTCAAGTGGTACCTCCTCCGAAAGGCCCTTGTTGAGGCGGAAGAGCTGTCGGTTCAGGATGAAGAACTGGACAGCCATATCGAAGAGATCCTTGAGTCGTCCAAGGACGAGAAGGGGCAGGTTCGGCGGTATTACAAGAAATCGTCCAACAGGGAACGGCTGAGAGACGACCTCCTCGATGGAAAGCTCTTCGAAAAACTGAAAGAATATGCAAAGGTGAGCGAAGTGGCCATAGCCACGAGCGAACTTCGCAAACAGCGCGAACTTGCCGCAGAAGGAGCTTAGTTCAGTCATGACCGAAAAATCACAGATTGTCCCAATTGTTGTAGAACAGACAGGCAGAATGGAACGTGCTTACGATATCTATTCGCGCCTGCTGAAGGAGCGCATCGTCTTTATCGGAACGCCGGTGGATGACACTGTCGCCTCTCTCACTATCGCTCAGCTCCTGTTCCTAGAAGCGGAGAATCCCGATAAGGATATCTCGATCTATATCAACTCCCCCGGCGGCTCGGTGACGGCGGGCCTCGGGATCATGGATACCATGAATTACGTCAAGCCCGATGTGGCCACGATCTGCATGGGGCAGGCGTCCAGCATGGGGGCGGTGTTGCTCGCGTCCGGCGAGAAGGGGAAGCGGTCGGCGCTGCCGAACTCCCGCGTCATGATCCATCAGCCGTGGGCCGGCATGCAGGGGACCGCCAGTGATATCCAGATTCATGCCCAGGAACTGCTGACCATGCGGGAGCGGCTGAACAAGATTCTGGCGGCCCAGACGGGACAGACGCTCAAGAAGATATCAGCCGACACTGACAGGGATTTCTTCATGAATGCGGACGAGGCGCAGGAGTACGGCGTCGTGGATGCTGTGCTGGCAAAACGGTGATCTCTGTCACAACAGTTGAATCCTAGGTTTCTTAGATTAACGATTCGTCTGGCCTGTTTATGAAAACATCTGCCTTCACTCTTCTCGGATTTACTCTGGCGAGTGTGTTGAGTGCAGAACGGCCTCTCACCAAACGGATGCAAGGCGAGGCTCAGTCCCCTGAATTCAGGACTCAGAGGGAAGGCAAACCAACTTTAATCAGAACTGGCGGTGCGGTCTCCGTCCCAGCACTCTATCGCGAAACAGCCAGTTCTACTATCATTCTCGTTGACTCCTCAAGGAACGGTTACGGCCTCGTCTCTGGCTATACCACACCTCTCTCATACAATCCTGATGAAGGATTTATTATGGCGTATCGTCAGTGGATGCCGGATGATCCTGAAAAATCGGGCTACATCGGCGCGGCATTTTCGGAGGAGGGAAATATGTTTGCCACTTCCGGACGCCTCAATATGGAGGAGCCGGGGGAGGTGATGGGCCGATATCCCAGCGCAGTCGCTGGTCCGGAGTATCCATATATTGTCTGGAACGAGTATACCTCCCCTTCCACCGGCGGCGGACAGTATGGAGGCCGACCGGTCTATTCATGGGATCAATTCTACTACGGTGGAGGTTCATTTTTCTCGCCACCTCTGGATCTGAACAACGGATGCAGCCCGCTTCCCTGTGATCCGCCGGATAATTGGGTCGGCTCGGTGAATATTGCATCAAACGTTGGAGAACCTGTACTGAATGCTGTCTATGCGCAGTGGAGTCATGCGGCGGATACGTCGAGTTCCTCCAACCGGTGGCTCTACCATTCAACCAAGAATATATCGGGCTATTTCACTTTTGATGACGCGACACTCCTTTTCGATGAGAATGACTTCATGGAAGGGGGATACACTTCGAATGCGTCCATCCATGTTAATGACTCTGGTATCGGCTATGC
>LULY01000096.1_pt1 | contig 9349 bp, 8 predicted proteins | sample 730031 | NCBI WGS metagenome assembly LULY01 (sample SAMN03860277, study PRJNA289734) | marine metagenome | biome: seawater column; feature: ocean; material: water; isolation source: Red Sea water column Station 91 - depth 200m | place: Saudi Arabia: Red Sea | collected 2011-10-15 | depth 200 m
AATCAATCCTTTACGAGACATTAGCACTCTGAGTCCCGTTACAAATAAATCCCGAAAAATAATAAGTGCTACCATCCATATATCGATAAGCCCCATGATTGAAAATGATATGAATGCTGAAGATAACAAAATTTTATCGGCCAATGGATCTAAAAACCGACCCGTATCCGTCACCATATCATTTTTTCGGGCAAAATAACCATCGTATGCATCGGTAATAGATGCGACGATAAAAATAATCAGAGCCCATAATTGAGCCCCAAAAAAATCTGAAAAAAGACATATGATAAAAATAGGAGTCAGGAAAATTCGCAATAACGTCAAAATGTTTGGAATGCTCATCATAATGAAGTTCTGCCTTCCATAGCTTTCAATAAAGTAGCATCATCAATATATTCTAAATCTCCACCGACAGGGAGCCCTCTTGCTAGACGGGTGACTTTAATATCCTTTCCATCCAATAATTTTGCAATATATAACGATGTTGCTTCGCCTTCAATACTAGGGTTTGTAGCTATAATCAATTCATATCCCTGCTTGGCCCGTTCCACCAGAGATTTAATATTCAAATCATCCGGTCCAATCCCATCCAATGGTGAAAGAACACCACCTAAAACGTGATATACTCCCTGAAAAGAATTTGTTTTTTCAATCGAATAAATGTCTGCAGCATTTTCCACAATACAAATAGAAGCATGATCTCTTTTTGGGTTTGCACAAATCCAACAAGGATCTTTTTCAGTGATGCCACTGCATTCGGAGCACAATTTTACCTTTGTTTTCATATTCATCACAGCTTCAGCTAATTGCATTGCTTGATTATTTTGCGCATTTAACAAGTGAAATGTCATACGTTGTGCTGTTTTTCGACCAATACCAGGAAATCGAGAAAATTCCTCAATAAGTCGATTAATACTTTCAGGAGTTGATTCCAATCAAGTACCAGGGATTTTCATACCACCCAACATACCACCGGCTACAGAATTCATCCTGTCTTGACTTACTTCCTGGGCCTTTGTCATTGCATTGTTTACAGCAGAAATAATCAAATCTTCAATTATATCTTTTTCTTCATTAAGAATGCCTCTTTGTAGAGATAAATCTAATAATTCCATTTTACCATTTACTGTAGCTTTGACCATACCACCACCAGATTCACCTTTAATTATTAAATCTTCTAATTCATTTTGAACATTTTCAATCTGCTTTTGCACCTCTTGTGCCTGCTTCAACATTTTAGCCATGTTTCCCTTATTAAACATGATTTCTCCTATCTTAAAATTTCTCCATCAAATATTTCCAGAACCCTTGTAATAACCTCATCTCCATTTGTCTTTTCAGATGAAACGGGTTCTTCAATTATTTCATCATTATTTTCAGGTTCTGCTTCATCACTAATTATCGCTTTCAATTTAAGCGGAACGCCGTAATGATTTTCGATAAATTCCTCAATAACTTGATTGTTACGTTCCAAATTTCCTATGCTAAACTTTGGCAAATTATAAATCTTAATCACTAATAAACTTCCATTTAATTCGTATGGATTACTATTAGATAAGATGGTGCCAATTGATGGACGATCCTGATTGATTTTTCCAATAAATCTACTCCATGTTTTTTCTATCTCTTCTAATGTAATCTTTGCGTTTTGTGCCGGCACTTTTTTAAGAGGTTGATTCTGAGTTATTTTGTCAGACTTTTTTTCTTCCCTTTGCTCAATTAGAACTTCCTGATTTAAAGCAGGTGATAGTTGATCTTCTTTGATGTTTTGCTTTATTGGTTCAAAATTTTTTTTTATTTTTTTTGGCTCTTCTCCATCTAACAATTCCGCAATAGAAATAGACGTATCCATTTCCAAACATTTCATGGCTGCCATTTCAAAACGAATCGCCGGATGTGTTACTCTTTTTAATGAGTATTCTAATTCATTTAATACGTTACTTATACGAAGCAAATCTTTGCCATCCCATAATTTGGCATTTTCAGAATATCTTTTTTTATGATCATCGTTTAATTCTAATAACTCCCTCCCACCATTTATAGAAGCAACAATCAAATTACGAAAATGCTGAATAAGTCCATGGGCTACATCTTCTAAGGGCAATCCAGTTGTGCGTATAATTTGAAGTACTCTCAACATTTTTTCTGAATCTTTCTCTAATATAGAGCTTGAATAATCAAAATAAACATCAATGGGAATAAGTCCAATTACAGAAGATACGGCTTCAATTTTAATTGATTCACCTGCAAAAGCAATAACCTGATCCATAAGACTCAAAGCATCCCTCATACTACCGTCAGCTTTCCGGCTAATCGCGCTCAAAGATTCCTCATCTGCAGAAATACTCTCTTCTTGCAATATTAATGATAATCTCTCAGATATTGCTTTTTCTGTAATTCGATTAAAATCAAATCTCTGACAACGTGAAATGATCGTTGAGGGTACTTTATGAATATCAGTGGTGGCCAAAATAAATTTCCCATGGGATGGCGGCTCTTCAAGCGTTCTCAATAATGCATTGAATGCCTGATTGGTGAGCATATGAACCTCGTCAATAATAAAAATTTTATAAGGTGCATTCATTGGGGCATATTTTATTTGTTCACGTAGATTACGGATTTCCTCAATCCCTCGATTTGAAGCTCCATCTATCTCTAATACATCCAAATTTCTACCATCAGTAATTTCTTGACAAATATTGCACGAGTTACATGGAACACCATCTTTCGTTTTAGGACAATTCAGAGCTTTGGATATAATTCTGGCTGTAGTTGTTTTGCCTACGCCCCGAGGTCCTGTAAGAATGTATCCCTGGGCAATACGATTTTTCATAAACGCATTAATGAGTGTTTTGGTTACATGATCTTGACCAATTACATCGTCAAATGCTTGTGGGCGCCATTTTAAAGATAAAACTTGATAAGACATATTTTTTCAACAATAACGATGGCCGTGCACTTGTATTTGACAAATCTGGAATAACTGCATAATAAATTAGTTAGCTCCATTTCAAGGGTTCTCCGGCACATAATTTTAGTCACCTACCGCTGCTCCCTTCCGGTCCTGACGGGATTTAGTGCAAAACCATTGCGAAGAATTGAAACTTCAACACCACTTAATTCGAATGCAAAAATCAGCATCCGCCGCAAACAAGCATCAATCCTGCTATAGCGGGTTGCAGGTCACAGGGCACCGCTAATTCCCCATCTAGCACGACCAAATTTTCAATTAATTGTTATTGAATCTACCCGTATTCACCGACGGGAGGCAAGGCAAGATACAGTTAATAAATCACGTCAATCTTAATTTCACTCACTAGATACTAATTTTAGAAATTTGAGTGATCCGCACCCCCCATGCGGATTAATGTCATTTTTTCTTTTTTCGTTTAAATAATGAAAATTTCTTTTTAGGTTTTTCTTCCTTGGCAGATTTATCAGTTGATTTTTCTTCTTTAGAATTACCTGACTCCAATTTCTTTTCAAGTTCACTCATTTCTACCGGTTCCGCATTAGGGTCTTCGCCGCGCATGGATGCTAAAAGGTTGCGTTGGTTTTTAGTTCGTCTTTTCAATAAATCAATCATAGAATCAACTTCATCATTGAAATGGGAAACAGTACGCTCCATTCTTATAATCAATTCTTCCATTAATGGCTGCCCATAAGCATCCCCCAATTTTTCACCAATGGCTTGAATTTTTTCTTCTAAATACTCTTTATTAAAATCGTTTGATTGTTCGGCCATTTTTTAAAAGAATTTTAACGGTTTAATTTATCCAATTCTGATGGTGTAAGTCCAAACTGAGTTTTTTTGGATAATAAAATCATTGATGTGTCATATACTTCAGCACCTGCAACCAATCCGAAAATAGCACCCACGAATCGATTATGCCATTTGGGGCCGAATGATGGGTTAGTTTGTCGATTCCAGGATTCCATAAGGACAAAACCTAAAAAAGCCGATACACCATACATTCTTAATTTCCATTCAGGACGCTTTATAATTTCTTCTCGATAGTTAATACGCTCCATATTCGTAATCGGTATTTGCCTCACCGCAAATGGCGTTTGTAATGATAGTTTATTGTTCCGATAAGAAAGAAGTGTACCGTTGATCCACTTTCCGTTTTGATGTTTTACAGATACATATTGTCCTGTCTGAATATTCTCTAAAATTTCATTGGTTCGTAAATAGGTAAGATTTTCGCCGTATGAGCGCCGAATTTCATCTGTTAACATTGGTTTTTGATTCAAGCGATTCTGAATCCGAATTAACTGTTTTAAATTGTATGCCTTACGACTTATTTTAATTCTAGTATAATCGACAAAGGAAATTCGGGCTTCAATTCGATTATTATTAATCTCAAAAAACTGCGCACTTTTAAAATTAGGTATATCAGGAAAAACCTCATAATATAAATTTTCCTCTGCATCCAAGGTAAAACCAACATGCTTGGTTAACGGAATGATTTCACCTTTTTGGCCCATTAAAGGTAAAACCATCATGATAATTAGAGTTGTCTTATACCGGATTTTCCAATAATTCAAATACTTCATCCAATTCAGGGAATCGCCCCTTATTCATTTTTGAAAATAAGAGATTATCATTTTTTGTCACTTCAAAAACACCACCACCCGCAGGTATCAATGTAAATGAGGAAATTGCATTTCCATATTTATTAAGCAATTCGGAGGCCATACTGGCCGCCCTTGGTAGATAGTTTCACTCGTTACAGTATTCTATCGAAATACGCATATTTTTACCTTAAAACCATGATTTAATCCAAAAAATTCCAAACAAAGCTAAAACACTAGCTAGAATAGCCAGAAACATCGATACTCTTCGAAATCCACTTCCACCGGCATCATAACGATATACTGTTTTTATTTTTTCACTCATTAAAAATTGAATGCTGTCTCAATCGTCGTTTGTTTAACTGGTTCTAATCCACTACCTGTATCACGATAGAACTGGCGGAAGTCCCATATCAAACTAACTCCAGCACTTACTTCATAACCGACCTTGTAACCAAAAATAGTATTCATGGATGGGTTTTTAAAATCAAATGGATTTTTGTCATTATTTCGCTGATAATAAGCCTGCGCTACACTGAGTTTAGGAATATTTTCACCGTTAACATTGATCAGTGCATTGAAACTGTTGTATTCAACATCCCCCTCTCCCTTCATACTTGCATAGGAAGCATTGAAACTGACAAGGTTAAATAAATTGGCCGATGCTGATCCATACATACCTTCTGTATTTGATGGATCGACTAGTACAACCTGATCTTTAGTACGAATTATTGTTCCAGACTCACCAAATTCTGCAACAACCCGAGAGAGATCATAGCTACCATCAAAGAATTGTGGTGCAAAAAACCCCTGTTTGATGCGGTATTCAAAACTCACGTTTAGGAAACTGAATAAACCTGCACGAAGCCCAGGAACCGTAATTCCTGTACCATCCATTGCTTTCCGAGTATAATAAGCGTCACCACTCACTTTTGGAAAAATGAGCTTATTATATTCCACGTATGCTTCCAAACTAAACGTTTTATTTCTTAAAATCGGATAACCTAAATCGAAGGCAAATCCCTGAGCCGTAGCAGTGTTATCCTTTAAGCTAAATGGCGTGGGTTTCAAATTTAAGTCGTTATCAATTGAATCAAGAATATTGTCTCCGTCACCATCGATGTCCCATCCGTTTTCTGGTTCTTTACTACCTCCGTTTTTATCAGCAATACCATCGCCGTCAGTATCATTCCAATAATCCTTATCATTAGGAAAATCATCAAACATATCGGGGTAAGAATCTTTGTCAGCATCCTTTAGTCCGGAGAATTGATTCATATCCATGACATAATTCAAACCAAAGGTTAACGGTATAGCATTTGAAAGTTTATAAGTACCCCGAAGCCCCAACAGTGTACCACCGCGGGAAAAGTCTTTCATATTAGACATAAAGACTTCTGTTCCAAAATTTCCAAAAGTTATACCTGTATTAATACCCACTTTTCGAACCGAAGGAAATTCCATCATATTTGAATAACCTGCCAACAATCCACCATACCCAAGAGTTACATTATCTAAAGATCCCCATTTGAACCAAAATGGATCGGATTTTTCCCCCCAACGAATATATAGGAATTTGTCGATAAAATCAGATGCTTCATCCCATTCATCCTTTCGGATATTGCCCTCATTATCCATGTAGAAAACAAGGTCAAGCCCCAAACCAAGTTTACCAAAGGATAATTCTGGTCGCAGTGCAATCTGATTATAAATGGCACCATCAATCGTGGCTGAGCCAACGCCAAGTCCTAAGTTGAGTGGTTTTTTAGGTTTTGGTTTTTCTGCTACCTGTGCTTCATCCGGCTGTGTATCAGCTGCCTCGGATGTTGTTTCTGGTTCAGGTTCCTGTCTAGGTCTTTGTTCTTCAGTTTGCGTGTCTTGTTGTTGCTGCTCCTGCTGATCTTGTGTATCATCGGGTGCTTCTTCAGGCTCCTCCTGCTCTTCTTGTGGTTCATCAGGTGATTCACCTTCTGGATCTTCAGGATAATCGCCAGGTTGAGCTGGCGCTGGAATGAGCTGACCCATCACATTCGATACTGCTTTTTGCCCAGGACCAACATTTACTGTCATCCCACTGATAGTATTGAACACGTCAAAATTGCCAGATTTACCAACAAATAAATCTACACCTGCTACTGGATCATGAGATGCGGAAAATTCCGTACCTTTTACTGAAGCAACAGATACAGGTGTTTCAACTCTATAAGGTTTATTTCTGCCTTCTGTCTTCACATTATGCAGCGTCGTTCCTTGTTCAACTCTGATTACGCGAGTATTCTGGGAATCTATAAATTGGAAATCTGTATTTTCCCTGACTTTTATAACAGATTTATCATCAAGATAGATCACTACTGCAAAACTTCCTTCTCCAACTCGGAGAGCATCCCCATTAGAAACAGCTTGTCCAGGTTTTACATTAACAGAATAAGTACCGCCACCAACAGGTTTAATCAAAACTACCCCATTGGATTTCATCACCCTGCCAATGGTTTCTCCAGATAAAACAGTGACAATAGATAATAAGATAATAATTAAATATTTTTTCATTATGAATATTCTCATTGAAATGGCCTTTTTATTCTATAAGAACTCAATACACGTTTGATAATTTACCATAGAAAATTTACACCTCAAGTGCGTTAGTTCACTCCCTGATCCAAATATTCCTTTACCAAGTGAGCAATGGAACTGTAATTCAATTCCGTATTAGACATCATCCCAACTTCACAGGTTCGGCTGGTTGAATATCCCGTTTTTTGACCCTGGACATCATTTGCTTCATAGATCATTGCAGTTTGATTCAATTCTGGAAAAATCAACCCACGGTCCCCGGCAAAACCACAGCACCCCCAATGTACAGGATCAATTACTTCTTCTGCACATTTTTTTGCTAATGCCACCATTTGTTTTCGATCTCCCATTTTTTCCGTTGAACATGTAGGATGTAATACAATTTTATTATTCAATGCCGGATAATCCTTATCTGTAATGCACTGAGAAAGAAATTGAATTATATCCACAAATTTTAATTGATCCAATTTTTCTAAAGCTACCTTGCTTAACCCTGGTGTTGGGTGGAAAAATTGATATGTGCAAGGGGATGTGTCCACTAATATAGGCAATACGCCATTATTTGAAGATTCCCATAATAAATGAATGGTTTTCTCCTGAATATTATTGGCTGCTTCCTCATATCCTTTAGAGGAAAAAACCTGACTGCAGCATGTATCTTTAATACCCTCAGGAATTCGTAATGACCTTCCAGTACGTGTTGCAATGGTATTTATTGTATTGACCAAATTCGATTTACCATCTCGACTACTAAATACTCTCGTTAAACAAGATGGATAATAGATCCAAGGTTCCCCTTGTTTCTCTTCAATGTTATTAATCTTTTCTGCAGGATCTGGTAAATATTCATTCCAAAGAGGTAACAAACCCATTCGATTGAAAATTTTTGATATAAACTTTACTGTCTGATTACCCATAATTGTTGAAATACCATGGCCTATGGTTAATCCAAAACGTGCAAGGGACGTCAATACTGCAAAATGATTGGCAGCATACTCACTAACTGCACTACCCAAATTAGAATTTGCATCATGGCGCAAGGATTTGATATATGTTCCCGTATTGATATTTACCGGGCAGGCTATTTCACATAGGCCATCAGCCGCACAGGTGTCCATACCGTCATAGCGAAATTCATCCATTACTGACTTATCTGCATTTCCAGCGGAAATCTCCCTCTGCACAGCAATGCGCTGACGAGGCGTCATCGTTAATTCTCTTGAAGGGCACATTGGCTCACAAAATCCGCATTCTACGCATAAATCAACATCGTCTGATACAAGAGGCATCTCTTTTAGGTTTTTGACATGGATTTTTTTATCCTTTGTCAATAATACATCAGGATTCAAAATTCCATTTGGATCAGCCAGGTTTTTCACCCGCCACATGATTTGATATAAATCACCTCCCCATTCATATTCTACAAAGGGGGCCATATTCCGACCCGTACCATGTTCTGCCTTTAGTGAACCGTCAAATTTCCCTGCTGTCAATTCCACCATATCTTCAAGCAATCCTTCAAACCTTTTTGCACCATCTGAACTATTTAAATCCATAGAGGCAGCAAAATGGAGATTACCATCCTTGGCATGTCCAAATATTACTGCATCATCGTATTGCCAATGACGGCATATCGTTTTGAGTTCTTTTACAACCTTGGGTAAATCATGATAATCATAACATAGATCTTCAGTGATTACACTGGTTCCCTTCTTTCTCATAGCGCCTACAGTTGGATATAAACCTTTCCGAATATTCCACAATTTCATCCTCTGGATCTCATCTGTAATCATACCCGAAGGTAGCGTTCCTCCAGCTAAGGATAATGCATGGGGAATAGTTTCAGTTAAATGGGTAATCTCTTTTATTTCATTTTTTTGAAATTCAAATAAAAGTGCAGCCGAATTATCAGGAATTTTGTTTGGATCATAAGGTGGTTCTTCAAGGTACCGTCCCGTGCGCAATGAGGCATCATCAAGCATTTCTATCGCATCAGCACCTTCATCTACTAATACAGGCAAGGCTGCTACGGAGGCATCTACGGAATCAAATAAAGCCAGACCCGTAGACTTTAATGGCGGATCATCTATTGTATTGAGCACCACATGGGAAAAAAATGCCAAAGTTCCTTCCGACCCGATAATTAAATGTGCAAAAATATCTAACGGATTTTCATAATCAATAAATGCATTAAGTGAATATC
>LULY01000215.1_pt1 | contig 9281 bp, 8 predicted proteins | sample 730031 | NCBI WGS metagenome assembly LULY01 (sample SAMN03860277, study PRJNA289734) | marine metagenome | biome: seawater column; feature: ocean; material: water; isolation source: Red Sea water column Station 91 - depth 200m | place: Saudi Arabia: Red Sea | collected 2011-10-15 | depth 200 m
TTTGGCACGTCACATTTTTCTATAAATTCTGTAATACTTTCACTCTGAATAACAGATCTAGTTCCAAGAATTGCAATATTTCTTGTTATAGATATTTTTACAGCATCATTAAGTGGAGGGTATATTCCAGATAATTTCCTACTGATCTTAGAATAATCGAGTAAAAGTGTAGGTGTATTTGATGCCATTATAATAAAGTCCGGAGAAAATTTTTCCTCTAGTAGATCTACCGTACCTTTGATGATATCTTCTAACTCTTTTTTCGATTTTATTCCATAAGGAAAATTTTTCTGATCAGCGAAATAAATTAACTCTCCTTTGAAATTTTTTTGTATTTCCCTTATAATTGATATTGAACCAAATCCAGAGTCAAAAACCGCAATTTTCATTCATTCATACCTCTTTTGTTAGCTAAATTTAGCCTAGAGAAGTGAAAAGTATGACTGAAAAGATTCGTGATACTGTGAAGCCACAAGGCGCACTAAAACCACGAATTCAAACAGCAGTTAACAAACTTCAAGTGCAAACTTCAAAGATGGACGTCATGTTGACAAAATTACATCAAAGGGACCAACAACTTTTTGATAGAATTGTCACTGCAACGCAGAGCCATGATACACCAACTAGTAGGGTTTTATCTTCTGAATTGGCAGAAGTTCGTAAAGTTTCAAGAGTATTAGGCAATGCCAGAAATTCCCTTGAACAAGTACAATTACGATTAACCACTATTCATGATCTTGGTGACGCAATGATTGCAATTGGACCAGCGATGTCAACTATGAAAGAATTGAAACCGACAATGAGTAAATTCATGCCAGAGGCAGACTCTGAGTTGAATACCATGACAGAAACATTGAATGGACTTATGGTTGATTCACTTTCAGGCGATTCGTTTGAGATGCAAGACAGTACTATGACTGAAGAGACAAACTCAATTCTTCAGGAAGCAGAAGCTGTTGCCTCACAACAAACAGACGAAAAATTTCCATCGATACCAACAATGGCACCAACAGGACTTCCGTCCCAAACGCAATCTAATACACAATCAAATCCAATGGATTTCCTTGAGTAAGCGTTAAGATAAAAAGTCCAATTTTTTTCTATTTTTATTTTTTTAAGACTAAGGAAAAGCTGTTTCCTTAGAAAGTATCTCATCCAACTCAGAAACTTTTATTCTATTTTGTTCCATCGAGTCGCGCATTCTAAGAGTGACAGTATCATCTTGTAACGTTTGGTGATCAATTGTAATGGCGTAAGGCGCACCAACTTCATCCAACCTTCTATATCTTCTTCCTATCGCACCAGAATGATCCAAAAACACATCATACTTTCGCTTTATTTTTAGATAAATCTCATCTGTTTTTTCCGCAAGACCATCTTTTTTTACAAGTGATAATACTCCAACATGAATTGGAGATAAGTATGGTCTAAGTGATAATACTGTCCTATCATTTTCTTTATCCTCTCGTAGACTGTTTTCTAATATAGTGTACAAACTACGATCTATTCCCATAGAAATCTCAAAAACATGCGGAAGTACTTTTTCGTCATTATCCATTACCTCAAACTTTTCTTTACTCTTAGTAGCGTGTCCACCCAAATCATAATCTGCTCTATAGTTGCATGCCACAAGCTCAAGCCATCCTGTAGTTGTCTCAACCTCAAAATCAAAAGCAACTTCCGCGTAGAACGCTTTTTCCTTTTCTCCCAATTTTCGAAATCTGCTTTTTTGTATGTCTACACCGGCTTTTTCATAAAACTCAGTTAAAATTCCTAGGTAGTATGCAACAAACTTGTTTGGGATTATTTTTGAGTCTACAGCCTCTTTACAAGTCATAATCTTCACTTCGTCATCAACTTGAATTGGAATCTTTGTGTTCTCTATCTCCGAAAACTTGTCAAGCTCATTTAGTTTAGCAGGGTTGCAAAACACCTCAATCTCTGCTTGATAAAATTCTCTTAGCCTCAGTAGGCTTTGCCTTGGGGCAATCTCATTTCTAAAACTCTTACCTATTTGTGCAATTCCCAGCGGAAGCTTCCCTCTCATAATCTTGAAAAGTCGTGGAAAATCAACAAAGATGGACTGACATGTTTCAGGTCTTAGGTAGGCCTCTTCACCTTCCGGTCCTATTCCAACCTGGAACATCATGTTGAATTTTTTAGTATTTTCAAAATCACCATTGCATTTTGGGCATTTTACATTTTTTTCAGAAATAACTTTGTCAAATTCATCAAGGCTAGCACTTTCGGGAATGACAGTTTTGGTGGCGTCAACTATTATTTTGTCCAATTCCCTTCTCCAAAGTTCTAAGAACTTATTTTTCAAACTTACACCAGCCGGTCCATATTCCCAGAATCCGGCCTGTGCATCAGCATAAACCTCACAACTTGGAAAATAAAATCCACGTTCCAGTGCGAGTTTCATAACATCATCATATTTCATAATTGCAAGCCACCTAGGTGAAATAAATTAGTTTTATGCAAGTTCTTTTGCAGTTCCAATATCTCCAAACTCATCTCGTCTATCATCAATCGGGGTCTCTAATATTATGGGAATTTTATTTTTATTCATTAATTTGATTACTTTGCTTAATCCGGCGTTTCCTATCTGACCTAAACCTATATGGTCATGTCTATCAAGATGTGACCCCAATTCACCCTTTGAATCATTCAAGTGAAGAATTTTCAAATGTTTTAGTCCGACCTCTTTATCAAATTTTTCAAATGTGTCTTTTACATTTTTTTGATTTCTTAGATCATATCCCGCCGCAAATGCATGGCATGTATCAATACAAACTCCAAATCTACTTGCAGGTTCAAGGCTGAAGAAAATCTCTGCTAGCTGTGTAAAATCAGAGCCTACAGAATTTTTTTGCCCAGCAGTATTTTCAAGAAGAATTGTGACATCTTTTGTTGCTTTAGCAACTTCCATTAGAGCACTTGTTAATCTCTGCATTCCCTTTTCCTCTCCAGATCCCTTATGGCTTCCCAAATGTGTTACAAGATAAGGTATTCCTATTTTGGCACATCGCTCAACCTCTCTAATCATAGCTTTGATAGATTTTTCATATCCAGGAATATCTGGGGTAGAAAGGTTTGGGAGATATGGCATGTGTGCTACCGTTGCAAACCGATCAATATCACACTCGCTAAGATTTTTCTTATAATTTGAAACATCTTCGTTCGTAAGATCTTTGGAGTACCATCCTCTAGGATTTCCCGTAAAGATTTGAAATGCAGAGCATTCACGTTCTATAGCATTAGTAACTGCATTAGCAACAGAACCTGAAATCGAAACATGAAGTCCAATCTGCACGCCTGAAAACCCTCATAACATAATTTAAACAGTATTGTTTTTTTGTTTTGAAAGCTTTTAAATCAAATTTTTTAGAAAGGTTTGGGTAGTCTATATATGATCAGTTTAGGGCAAGACGAAATTGCAAAGTATCCTTTTTTAGCGGAAGCTGGGCAATATCTAAACGATAAAGGATTTACATTAGAACAATTTGCTACCGATCCTGATCTTAAGATTATTGTGGATAAAGCATATGAGCGGATTGAATCTGCAGCAGAGGGGAAAATTTACAACCCAAAAACAGACAATTCGAGCGACAAAGATATCATACTTCCACTAAACGTATTTTCATTTTTGATAGCAATAGTACTGTTAAAACTAAGTGGACTTAACACACTGATCAATAGATTTTCCCTTGCTGAGGCTCGTCGGGCTGAGAAATTTCTGGAAAGGGATCTAGTTAGCGATTCAAATAAAACAAGCGAAGAATTTGCAATCAAAATTTTCCGAGACGTTTTTTCTATAACTATCAAAAAGGCCGGGGACTATTTTGTTATTCCAATTTCTGACTACTTACAGCATGCTGTAAATTTTCATGAACTTGAGTGGAAGTTAGTTAATAGGCATGTTGAAAACGGCATGGTTTTTTTAACTCCACATGAATCTGCAAGATTGATTAGAAAGGAACTTGGTGGCTACATCGGTACTAAGATTAGGGCTGCTAACACACCGCCTATGTCTAAAGGATTTGAGGACAAAGTTCACAAATTATCTAATTTGGCAAAAAAGTTTGTAGTTGATACAGTTGTATCAACAGAGATTCCACCATGTATTGAACATGCAATAGAGGCACTCAATAAGGGAGAAAACTTGTCTCACTCTGGACGATTTATGCTAGCTACATTTCTTCTTGGAAGAGGGCAGACAGTAGACGAGATTGCTCCACTATTCAAAAATGCACCTGACTATAATGAAAAAATTACACGATACCAAATCAAGCAGGTTGCAGGTGAAACAGGCGGAAATAGAACGAAATATGCCTGTCCGTCATGCGAAAAGATCAAAAGTAATGATTTGTGTTTTGCTACACCTGATTGTGATAATATTATAAATCCAATGCAGTTTGGAAAGAAAAGATTGTAAATGCTTGAAAATAATTTAAAGTTTTTAGAAGAAACTTTCAAGCAGTATTATTTTGATCATTTTGATTTGATTCGCGTTCCAGATAGATCGACAGAAAGAGAGTATGGTTATAAAAAATTTAATTCTGGAATGAGCAGACACATTTCATTAAAAACTGACAAGGATTTACATTTACTATTAATGACAAACTTACCTTCTGATGTTTTTTGTTCAAACGGCTATTACTCTTTTCCAAATTTACCAATGACAGAAAAAGACTGGAAAGAAGCAGATCTTATTTTTGATATAGATGCAAAAGATCTAAACTTACCTTGCAGGAAAGATCATACATGCATAAAGTGTACTTCTTGTGGTGAAGTATCTTTACTGCAAGACGTTTGTCCTAAATGCAAATCAAATAAACTGGATCGTTTGTCTTTGCCTTGCCAAAATTGTATTTCCGGTGTAAAGAAAGAAGTTTTGAATTTGGTAAAAATTCTAACTACTGATTTACGGATAGATGATAAAAACATCAGAATATCCTTTTCAGGCAATGAAGGATTTCATCTTCATGTAACAAACTCGTCATATAATCAATTGGGTTCTAAGGAAAGAGGTGATTTGATTGATTATATCATGTTTCGCAGAGCTATACCTGAAAGATTTGGTTTCAAAAAAAATAATCCTTCAAGATCTTCATTTCCAGATCTTGACGATCCTGGATGGTCTGGTCGTGTGGCAAAGGATCTTTTCGGTTCTAAATCTAAAAGATCAAAGGGTATAACGAAAATCATCTCTGATGGATATCCTGTCTATAGGCAAAGACTTGAGGAAATGGGGAAAAACTCGATTGGAGTTAAGATAGATCCAAATGTAACAGTTGACATTCATAGGATCTTTCGACTTGAGGGCTCACTCAATAGCAAAAGCGGTCTTGCAAAACTGGCTTGTGAAAACATTGAAAAATTCAATCCATATACAGAGGCGTGCCTGATTGGCGATGAACCAGTAGAGATTTCAGCAAATTCACCAATCGAGTTTCGATTGAAAAACAGAGGGTTTGGTCCATATACTAACGAAAAAATCTCTGTTCCGAAATATGCCGCTGCCTATATGCTTTGTAAGGGCATTGCTAATTTAGCGTAATTTCGTCAAAATTAGACATTTTATCGCTAAGGAATTAATAGACGGTTAGCAGAGTTTTGTAAGTTTGTATAGCTCATCAAAAGAAAGCAATGTCCCACCACCTGATGCTGGAAAGTATATCAGGATAGGAATAGTAGTTCTAATCGCAATTATTGCCTTTGCTCTTGTAGGCGGCCAAGCTGTGCTATTATTTATGAATGTGGAAGAATTTGCTGATCTTTTTATAACACCACTCTACTTCGCGTTAGTTTCTTCCATAATTCTATCAGTGATAGCTCTAATCCGTGTAAACATAGTAAAACGCCATTCGATCTTATGGTACACTTTGTCTACCGCAATTGGTTTCCTTAATCGTAACCCAACTTCGGCTGCATCAGAAACTATTACAAGTTTTCACGATTACAAGTTATCTGTTCCACATTTTGTAATTTGGCAGTTTACCAAGGTTGTACTCTTTGGGGCATTCTTTGCAAACATTATGTTTGGTTTTGCCGCTATGTATGTAATAGACGGAAATAGTTTGGGTATAGAGAACATACCTGAAATATTTTCACTTCCTTTTGTAACACCACCAACCGATTATTCCTATGCAACTGAAAAAGTGGTTCCAATGATTCCAGCACTATTAATTCTGGTTCCGTCCATACTGGGTGTTATTGGATTACGGCTCTTGTTGTTTGTTGGTCTACATCATATTTTCAAGGTTGCCACATCCTATATTCAGGATGCGGCTCAAGGAAAACCAAAGTGGCTTAATTACACTTCATCATTGGAAGCAATTGTAGGGATTGGTATAATCTGGTCCGCCTTTAACATGTTCTTTGGTGAAAACATTGATTACAACACAAAATATGCCATAGGAGGAACATTTCTTGTTGGTTTTGCACTAATCGCGTTTTCAATATTTGATAGGATTAGATCTAGAGTACTAACGCATATGTTAAAAAGAGATGTCTACATCAGAATTTTTACCATTATTGCAATTGCAGTAATTGTTGGCATTGCTATGTCTGTTAATACCAGCATTGCTGATGCCAAAAAGATAGAATATCTTGGACCATATACTGCACAACAAATTGGCGTGAATCAATACCTTGCTGAATTAGAACAAATTGAAGAACATATTCATGATCCAACAATAACATCAATTTCTCCAAACCAAATTGATCAATACATTGAAGACAATGCTGATGTTCTAGACGGTATCCGTGTATGGGATTGGGAAGCAGCATTTGCAAAATTAAAACCAGAAATTGGATTGATACCTTATGTAAATTTTGAAGATAATGATATTTTGAGGTTTGATGACAAACTATATTGGTCTGCATCCATGTCGCCGATTCTGCCTTCTTCTGTAAGCTTGGAAAACCAGTGGTATAACGAGCACCTAGTTTATACTCATGTACCAAACGGATTTCTAACTTTAGAGGCAACTGATGGTCAGATAGTTGACAGCTCTGAGTTGTTTGAACAAAGACAAATCTACTATGGTGAGGGTGGCTTGCTTGATCAAACTTGGTCCGGATATCCAACAGACCGAGGATCAACTACAGCAGAGCTAAACAATGCATCATATGACGGAGCTGGTGGATTGGAGATTGCCCCGCCTATTAGCTGGCTGTTTGAGCCAAACTTTATGATCTCATTTCCTGGAACACCAATTCACGTTATGAGATACAAGGATGTTAATGAAAGAATGGAAACACTATATCCGTACTTTTTGTATAACTTGTTTGGAAAGGAGCTTGATTCACTTCCAGTAACAGATGGCAAGAATACCTATTGGCTTGTTCCACTCATAATTGGATTTGATTCAAGAGATGTTCCTTGGTCAGCAGGAAATCCATATCTTAGATTGGTAGGTTACGGGTTAGTGGATACCTATAATGGTAATATTCAATTAATCAAACATGGAGACGACTTTTTTACTGATATGTTCATGAGTCAGTATAAAGATAACGTAATTGAGATGCCTGAATGGCTTGAAGAACAGATAAGATATCCTCAGGAACTTTTCAACTGGAGGACTGAGATGTATAACATCTATCACGTTACTGATGTTGATATATTCATACAAGCAAATGAATTCTATGAAATACCTCGTGGCTTAGATACTTACTACATAGAAGCAAAGCCACCTGGGTTTGAAGAACCAGAATTTGTTGGCTTGTTATCTCTTGAACTTAGAGGTTCACAGGGAAGAAACTTGGCTGGATATATGGTTGTGCAAAACGATGCGCCAGACTTAGGTCACATGCAATTTTATGAAGTTCCAATAGAGTCAGAAACTAAACTGTTAGGACCTACCTCTGTTCGTGAGGCATTGGATAGAGATCCAGACTTTGCTCAGTTAAAGACACTTTTGAGAAATCCTCGAATTGGTGATAACATATTATACCAAGTGGGTGCGCATGATACCTACTTTATCCCAGTTTATACTGCTGGTGCAGGTGGTGTTGTTGCACAACTTGGTACTATTGCAGCTGTTGGTGCCGCATTTACCGGCGAATATTATGTGGGCTTGGGCGACACACAAGAATCAGCATTTGAGGCATATCTACAAAAACTATCTGGCATCACACCTACTGCTTCTGCCACTAGTAATGGTGTAATGGGTATTGTACTTGACAAAGATGCGAGAATAGATGTAGTGCTATCAATTTTTGAAGAAAAGGGCATGATTCTCACTACTCCAACCACAATTCAAATTCCATTGTCGTTTAGTATAGGTGATATCGCATTCTATTCAAAAGCTGACCAAGAGGATACAACTAAATTGATTACACAATTCATAAATGAGGCTGGAACTGGTGAGCGTATTCTAATGTGGGAAGAAGAAAATGCATTTAACTTTGGTTACCTCAAAGTTGTTGACAACGTAACTGAGCTACATTATATCTCGATTGAGGTAGGCAAGTAGTTGCTACTTGTTGTGGACAACGGTTCTATCTACACAAAAAATCTAGTAAACTTTCTTTCTGAAAAGAAAATTAAATTCACCAGTCAAAAATTTGATGAAGTGAATCTATCAGATATACAACAATTTAATTCGTTTATTCTTTCTGGAAGAAGGAAAAATGACAGAAAAATTAACGCAGCAAACTCTAAAATCATAAAACATGCCATCACTGAAGAAAAATCATTGCTTGGAATTTGTTATGGTGCTGAAATTCTAGCCATTACATTGGGTGGCACAATAAAAAAATCAGATGAACATGTAGGAGGCCAGGAAACTGTTGTTATTGAAAAGGAAAACGAAATTTGCCATGGAGAAATAGACGTAACTGAAAGTCATAATTATGAAATTTCACAATTAGGTAGCCATCTTCATAGTTTAGCCAGCTCCAAATCATGCAAGTATGAAATTGTAAAACATAACAATTTGAACATTTTTGGTACGCAGTTTCATCCTGAAATGAGTAACGATGGGCAATCCATGATCCAATCTTTTTTGTCGATCTAATAGATTGAAATATAGTAAAATATTTAGAAAATTTATGGTAAAAAAGCTGATAATTGATCACAATGAGAAGGGAGAGATCGTTTCACCATCATACGTTGATATTGTTTCTAAAATCAACGAAATAATTGAAATCCTTTCAATTGAAAAAGTAGACGATAAAGACTTGCGTTAATTTGATGTATGCGGAGTGCGGGATTTGAACACGCGACCTCCAGCTTGGGAAGCTGACGTCCTGCCAGTCTGGACTAACTCCGC